>JAABUL010001115.1_pt1 | contig 53209 bp, 55 predicted proteins | sample 5559151 | NCBI WGS metagenome assembly JAABUL01 (sample SAMN10711876, study PRJNA513368) | rock metagenome | isolation source: Antarctica rocks | place: Antarctica: Victoria Land, Pudding Butte sud
ACCTGCGGCACATCGGCGCCCGGACGCGCGAGGCCTTGGAGGCGGCGATCAGCACCGCCATCGACTCGATCACCATCCACGACGCCGCTGGCTTCTTCCGCCACTGCGGCTACCACCTTCCGGGTCAACCTTCATGAAGAGCGCTCTAACGGTAGTTTGTTGACGGCGGTCATGCGGATTCATAGAGGTCGATGCCTCGTCCCTGCCAGAGCCAATCAAGCAACTGCTGCAACGCCGGTGGTGGGGGCCGATCTGACCATCCTCTCCAGTAGCGCCACAGCATGATCCAGGGCTCCAGCCACCTCCTCACCTGACGGAGTGCCACCGGCCACGACACCCGTGGCCGGCACACCGGGCTGGCGCTGATTTTTTTCCCGCCCCGCCACCTCGTCCGTGGGCGGAGAGGAGGAGGAGGAGGAGCACTGGGCCGGCGCCTCGGCTCCGTCGACCATCGTGACGGAGCCGCCAGCCGCATGACCCTGATGGTACCAACAGAACGAGAAGGCGCAGCAGACCAGCTGCCAGTGCCGCCGAATGGCAATATCCGAGCGCACCTGGTACTGGCTCCAACCCAGCGCATGTTTGGTTTGCTTATAGCTCTGCTCCACCCAATTCCTCAACCCGTAGAGCCGCACGATCTCGGCCAGATCCGCAGCCGGCAGCGCTCCCTCCGCAGGTGCCTGCGCCGTCCCTGAAGCCGGCAGGTTGGTCACTAGATACCAGGTGGTGCGCTCGGGTAGCAGCGCGGGGTCGGTGGTGACCACCACGGCGCGCTGCACCCGCTCGCCGCCATACGGCCCAGCCGTACTCTCCAACGCCCACCAGTCTTCGGTGTGTCCATCCCGGAACCGGCGGATGACGCGCACCCACTCGCCCGGGGAGGCAGCATCCGTCCATTCAGCCGCCTCTACCACCTCCCGAAGGCTCCCTCTGTCCCCCTCTCGGTGCCACCAGGCATGTGACGGCTTGTAGTGAACCCCGTTTACCGGACCACGAGGTAAGTCAGGTTTTCCCGAAAGGCTGTAGACTGACAGCCAAGCAGAGGAGATCTGAGCGATGGAACGACGCACCTTCACCCGTGAGTTCAAGCTGGACGTGGTCCGGCAGATTACCAGTGGTGAGAAGCGACCGAGCGAACTGTGCCGGGAACATCAGTTAGCAGAGAGCCTCCTGGCCCGCTGGCGTCACGAGGTGGAGACCTATGGCGAGCTGGCCTTCACCCCTGGACCGAAGAGTGAGATCGAAGCGTTGGAACGCTGCAGCGTGCGGGACATCGTCGAGACGCTCACCCGCGTGCCTCCGCTCGCCTCCCAGCAGCGACAGTACCCCGCAAGCTTGGCTGCGGGATGGGCATCCACCAGCGTCAGCAGGGCTGGATGTTGCTCCGACGGGATCACGGGCGTACGCCCAGGATACGGACCCGGAACAACGCTGCCGGTACGCCGACGTTGGGCGACAGAGCGCTTCACCGTGGATCGCCCCACGCCACAGGCACGGGCGGCTTGGCTCTTGCTCATGCCGCTATCAACGGCAGCGAGCAGCGCCACACGGACAGAGACAGGATAGGGCTTCATACAACGCAGCACCTCCGGGGCTCCTCTGTTTTACCCGCTTCTCACTCTGGTCAACAAACTACCACTAGATCATGCAGTCAACTGCTCCCAGTCGTATATCGTCGGCGACTCCGTGGACGACATGGAAGCTGCCCATCGCATGAAGGTGACGGGGTGCCTCGTACTCACTGGCCGAGGTACAGTCGCCGCCGAGAAGCTTCGCCGGCGGGCAGCCTATATCGGGGTTGGTCTTCACGCCATTGCTGAGACGATCGTGGCTGTCTGACGCATTGCCGCGAAGGCTTGTGTCGCAAGCCCGTACGCGGTAGCCCGGAGATCTGCGGCCGACTGGGCCGCAGGCCAGCCCTATGCAGCGCACAACTTCCACGCGCGAGCACTCCGTCGGCAACCATCGTGCCGTAGAGACTTCGACTAAAACAGATCCTGGAGCAGGGCACGGGAGGCCAGAATGTGTTCGCGCATGGCACCTTGAGCGGCTGGCGCGTCGCCGGTCTCCAGGGCCCTCAGGACCGGCTCGTGCGACATCAAACTGTCACGCCGCGGGGGGCGCATGGAGAAGTAGAAGTTCCAGAGACGCCGATTATGCTTCAGAATCCGCTCTGTCGCATCGTGCAAAAAGGGATTGTGGACCATGTCACCCAAGAACGAGTGAACGTCATGGTCGGCATCGAGAAATTGTCCAGAGTGGCCCGGTTCGCGATGCGTCTCCGTCCGCATCACGAACTCGCGAAAGACGGTGAGATCCTCGGGAGTCATTAACTGGGCTGCCAGGTACGCATTGCCGCACTCGATCGCTTCGCGAGCATGGAATATTTCCAGCACAGTGCGCAGCCCGATGGGCGCAATCATCATGCCTCGGCGCGGCATGACGGTAACCAACCGTTCTCCTGCCAAGCGGGCAAGCGCCTCTCGCACCGGCATCCGGCCCAGGCCGACGGTCGTCGCTAGTGATTGCTCATCGACTACCTGTCCTGGTTCAAGTTCGAGATTCAGGATACGAGTGGATAGACGATCGTAGGCTACGTCACTGACCCGCACCGCGCCTCCCCTCGTCACCATGCCTGTGCTCTGTCCTGTTTGTTCCATCCGGTATTGTCCAGGAATTCCCTAAAGATAGTTGACCGAAATTCCGCCGTCGAGCGGGATAGTCTGGCCAGTCATCCACGATGAGCCCTCAGATGCGAGATAGAGGGCAAGTTCCGCTACATCAGCCGGACGACCGAAGCGCCCCATGGGAATGCGTGCGAGGCGGATCCAGCGTGATTCTTCGTCGGGAAAAAATTGACGCACATGCGGAGTTTCGATGGGACCCGGGCATAGTGCATTGACATGAATCCCATGTCGCCCCAGCTGGACTGCCATCGAACGTGTGAGGGCGGCAATAGCCCCCTTGCTGGCAGCATAGGCGTCCTGCGCGGTGGTGCAGCCCATAAACTCCAGGAAGGAGCCCATGTTCACGACCGCACCGCCACCGTTGGCGATGATGTGCGGTACCACGTACTTCGAGCAGAACGCAGTGCCACACAAGTTGGTCTCGTAGATGGTTGTCCAGAGTTCCCGGTCCAGATCGAGAAACGACTCGTCGGCATGAGGCATGATGCCGGCGTTATTGAACAGCACGTCCATGGTTCCCCACTGCTGCACCGTCTTCTCAACCGCCCAGCGCACCTCATCCGCCTCGCGCACATTGGCCACCAGGGCCATCGCCTCTCCACCATCCGCCTCGATCGCTTCGACAGTCGCACGCACCGTGTCCTCCACGGCATCGACTGCTGCGATGCGTGCCCCTTCACGAGCAAAGAGGGCAGCACTCGCGCTTCCCAACACTCCCCCGGCACCGGTGAGGAATACGACCTTGTCCTGTAACCGCCCCATTGTGCTCTCCTATAATCCGTAGAGACGGGCGGCGTTGCCCCGCAAAACCGCCTGGCCCGCGACCTCGGCTTCGGCAAGCGTGAGGTCTCCGGCTGCGACGACTTCACCTAGCACCGTACCGATAATCCGCCGGCCATCGACCGTACTCGCCCAGTGCAATTCGGGGATCCATACCCCGTCTGAGCTGTATAGGAGTTTGCCATAGGGCGCAACTCCGAAAGCAGCACGGGTGAAGCTCTCCATCTCGCCGTACCCCAGGAAGGGAATGGCGTAGGAGAGATCGAGATACACACGGTCGTACACCGCTGCCATGTAGGCGCCCTGGCGCGTATAGGGATAGCTCTCGTGCAGCAGTACCACAGACATTCCCCTATATGCCTCGGTAGCCAGTACCTCTCTCAGATACAGGGGGTTCGCGAGGATCATATCTGCGTCGATATCACCGTAGCCTGTATGGAACTGGACCGGCAGTTCCTGGCGCGACGCTTCTTCGAAGACGAGATGGAGAAGAGTATCGAGCAGTGGTTTGTGCGCCAGGCGCACCGTGCCGTCACGCCGAACCATGGTGTGGGCCTCTTCGAACGCGCGTTCCGCCTCCTCACGGGGCCAGCGGCGGATGTCAAGTCCTGTCCGGTAGGCCACGATGGTTTTCAACCCACGATAGCCTGCACTCCGGACATCGACCAGCGCTTGCCGGAGTCCTGCCTCCAGGTCATCGAGCGTTGACACCTGCGTGAGCAGCTCCTGCATAACGATCTCCACGCGGAGTAGGGTCGCCGCGCGTAATCCACTCAGTTCTTCGATTTCGGCCGGAGTGAATACCTCGGCCGGTAGCGGCAGCCCGGTGTCGAGCACCAGTGCGTCGAAGTTGGCAGCACGAAAGAGATTCCCAACCAGTTCCCCCGTCGATAGTTGCGCACGTGCCGCCACTACTGCTTCGTCCGTGTCCGCGCAACCGAAAAAGCGGGCCAGATGGTGAACCATCCGGCGATACACCAACGTGGTAGCGACATGCTCGCCCCGGGTCTCGGATCCTGAGCCCTCAGTCAGACGTTCCCGCCAGGCGGCAAGATTCAGCGCTGCACTGTCGCGGTAGATGCCGTGACAGTGATTGTCAATCACCGGGATCCCACTCAGATCGATAGTTGTCATCGTGCCTCCCGCCCGTCCTTACTGGAACTCTCTAGTACTTATAGAAGTGGTTGGCGATCTCATACGACTCACCCTTCGCTCGGAAGGCCTCTTCTTCGGAGTGTCTCACCGCCAGGAACGACCGCCGCATGAGATCCTTCATCGCCCCGGTCAAAACAAGGTCGTCCGCGAGATTGGCGAGTGCATCATCCATGCGGGTGGGAAGCCGCCAGATGCCACGACGTTCGCGCTCCTCTTCGGACAGATTTGCTGGATCGGCGTCGCAGGGAGTACCCGGCTCCAGTTCGTGTTCGACTCCGTCGAGCATGGCGGCAATGATGCTGCCGAGCGCAGTGTATGGATTGCAGCTCCCGTCGACCGTCTTGAGTTCGATATTGTACGACTGCTCCTCGCGCCCGTAGAAGGGAGACGCCACGCGAACGGCAGCCTCCCGGTTGTCGAAGCCCCAGGCAGTAAAAGCGCTACTCCAAGCATGTGGCTGCAGCCGGCGGTAGGAGTTAAAGCTGGGGCAGGTGAGCGCCACCAAGGCCGGGAGATGCTTGAGCAGGCCTCCCACTGCGTGCTGCCCCAGTGCACTGAGCCCGTTGGGATCTGTGGTATCGAACAGCAGGTTGGCGCCTGTCTGCACATCCCAGAGCGAGAAGTGGACATGGCAACCGCTGCCGATACCGTCGAGAAAGGGCTTGGGCGCGAAACTGGCCAGCCAGCCATGCTGCCATGCGACGCCCCGCACTGCATCACGTAGCTTGATGTGATTGTCGGCGGCTCGCAGCGCACCAGTGTGACGTACCGAGATTTCCTGCTGGCCAGGACCATACTCGTTGATCGCCCCCTCGACGTCGATCCCCTGCGTGCCCAGAGCTTCCACGATGTCGTGCATGATCGTGGCGTTCCCGTCCAGACCAATGGTGCTGTAGACCGGGGCGTGATCGAACGGCACCATCGTACCGCCCTCCTCACGTCCCAGGTAGAACTCAACTTCGAAGGTAGCCTGGACGTCGATGCCCCGCGCCCGCGCACGTGCCACGGCATCCTTCAAGAAGGTACGGGGACAGGAGCCCCAGTCCTGCCGGTCGTGATCGAGTTGGTCGCAGATCACACTGCCACTGCTGGGCGTCCAGGGTAGAGCGGTGAAGGTCTCCGGGTCTGGCACCAGCCTGATCTCGCCAACCGGTTCCATGCCCTCCACCGCGACCAGGCCATCAAGCACGTTCATGGCCATCTGAGCGCGAGTAAGTCCGACCCCTTCGCGCAGCTTGTTCGTCAGGTGATCCACATGAACTGCCTTGGCCCGGATCACACCGCCGTGATCACAGTACAGGAACCGGATCATCTTCACGCCAGTGCCGGTTGCAGCGCGCATCACATCATCTGCGTTCATGCCCTCACCTTCATCACAGCATCACGTCGCCACCATTGGGTCCCAGCGTCTGGCCCACGTAGTAGGCGCCATCGCTCGATGCTAGGAGTACGGCGGTGGGCACCACCTCGTGAACCTCTCCGAAACGACCGATGGGCAACTCTCCGAGTTTGGAAGACTTCCAATCCTCCGTCTCGCCGTCCATCATGGCAGTCAAGATTGGTCCTGGCGCGATCGCATTCACCAGCACGCCACGACTCGCGACCTCTCGCGCTAGTGACTTGGTGAAGCCAATAACACCGGCCTTGCTGGCCGCGTAGTGTGCGACCTCCACTCCACCGATCTGCCCCAGTTGAGAGGCCATATTGATGATGCGCCCCTCGCCCCGCTCCAACATCTGCGGCAGGAGGAATCTGGTGCAGAGAAAGTGGCCACGGAGATTGACCGCGAGCACGCGATCCCACTCCTCGACCGAAAGGTTCTCCACCAGCGCCTGAGTAAACATGCCGGCATTGTTCACCAGGATATCCACCCGACCCCACGTGACCAGCACCTGTTCCGCCATAGCACGGACGTCCTCCTCGTGGGCGACGTCGGTCCGTGTGAACATGGCGCGCCGTCCGAGACTTTCGATGGTTTTCAGTACCGAGACAGCGTCCTCCTTGGAGCAGCGATCCGCGATGGCGACATCAGCCCCTTCGGCCGCGAATGCCTCGGCTATACCGCGTCCAATTCCACGGTGCCCGCCGGTAACGACTGCGATCCGGCCCTCGAGTTTCCCCATCCCCATCCCTATCCCTCCATGGCGACATATCGAGCCGAACTGGACCAGATGGCGAGCACCGCTTCCGAGCGGACCACATCGAAGCGGTGACGCATGAGCAACAGCGATGCGTCATGTTGCGCTGGATCGTCGCTGGCGATGCAGTCCTCGGGCACAATCACGTAGTAATCGTTGAAGAGTGCGTCGCGCGCCGTCGACTCAACGCATCCCTCGGTCGTGCACCCCACCAACACCATCGACTCGATCCCATTGCTCCGTAGGATCAGGTCGAGGTTAGTCCCCCAGAATCCACTGGAACGATACTTCGAGATGATCAGTTCGTCGGGCCTGGGGGGCAGTTCTGGGAGGATGTCGGCCCCTGGCGAGCCCTGCACTGTATAGAGGAGCGGCTCACCCTCGGTCAGCACCTCCTGGTGGAGACGCATGTTGAAGCGGATCTGCGCCGGAGACTCGCTGGCCCGGTTCGGTAAGACTGTCATACACACATAGATGACCGTGACCCCAGCGTCTCGCGCCCCACGCAGGAGGTGAGCCACTCGTTCCGTGAGAGCCGGGTACATCGAGATGTCGATACCGCGCCGATCGAAGACTCCACCTGGAGAGCAGAAGTCGCGCTGCATGTCCATCACGACCAGCGCAGTATGGTTTGGTGAAACCAACTCTTCGAGGGTGGTGTAAACGATTTTGCCTGCAACCGTGATCACTTGTTGGGTGACCTCACCACCCGGCGTACATACCGAGTTTCTCGTCGGGGAAGCGCCCACCGACGACATCACTCAGCGCTTCGTCGATGATGTCCAGGCCCCGCTGGGCTTCTTCTCGGGTCATGGTCAGTGGTGGAGTGATCTCTAGCACGTTGGAGTAGATGCCCCCGTAGAAGAGCACCAGGCCCAATTCTTTGCAGCGGTATACCACCTTGGCCGCCTCGGTAGCGGCCGGCTCCTTGGTGGCACGGTCGCGCACCAGTTCCACGCCGAGAATCATGCCCTTGCCGCGCACATCACCGATCAGTTGGTGACGTGCCATGAGACTGGTGAAGCCGTCCAGCAGATACTCCCCGATCTCTCGCGCGTTGTCCACCAGTCCGTCACGCTCGATCGTGTCGAGCGTGGCCAGTCCGGCGGTGGCGCTCACCGGATTTCCCGCCACGGTGTACATGTTGATGGCAGTGCCGACATCCAGAATTTCCTTGCGGCCGACCACTGCGCTGAGAGCGGCTACACCCGAGCCGATCGATTTACCCAGCGCCACGGCATCCGGGGTAATACCCCAATTCTGGAAGCCGAACATGGTACCGGTGCGCCCGAAGCCGACCTTGACCTCATCTATCAGGAGCATGATGCCGTGGCGCCGGCAGAGCGCTTCGAGACCGGGCAAGTAATTATCCGGCGGGACGATATCACCACCGTCGCTCTGCACCGGCTCGATGATGATGCCCGCTGTGTCTTGGGGCGGGCATATGGTACGGAACACATAGTCCTCGATATAGCTGAGGTAGCGCTCGCCGCACTCTTCGGGCGACCTGGAGCCGAACAGACAGCGGTAGGGATACGGGTATGGCACTTTCACCACATTGCCACCACCCGTCACGCGTGCCTGCGCGGTATGGCCACTGAGTGCTGCCGAGCCGCCGGTCTGGCCGTGGTAGCCGCCGATATACGACACCAGTCGCGGTCGTTTGGTCGCCATCGGGACAAGCTTCGAGAGCGCATCAGTAGCATCGGAGCCATGGAGACCGAACCAGGCCTTCTTTTCGAAGTCACCGGGCATGAGTGCCACGAGGCGCTCGGCCAGGGTGATGGCCGGCTCATTCATCAGCGCGGTGAGGGTGGCGAACGAGGTCTTCTGCATCTGTGCCATTACCGGCTCGACCACGCCAGGATGACCGTACCCGGTATTTGCTACTGCCCAGCCGGCCATGAAGTCCAGGTATTCGACACCCTCCACGTCGGTGATGGTGCAACCCTGGGCCCGCTCGACCGCAAGCGGGTAAAACCGGACCTTCAGGACATTTCCCAGAGCGCGAGCGTCACGCTCCAGCAGTGTATCGGTCTGTGATTGCGTGGATACCATTAGGTCTTCTCCTCGTGCTACCGGACCGCTGACTTCGTGTTGGTGGCACGACCTTCCTGCTCGCGCCAGGCCTCGCCATGCGTGAATTTGCTGCCGATGAACAGGTAGTACGCCGCCCAGAAGGCGGTCCAGATCAGTCCTACCACGACCGTGAGGCCGCTGCCAGGAATCGGAATTGGACCAAGCGACTGCCCTGACCCGACAAAGAACTGGCCGATGAACGCGACCATCACTGAAGCGATGGCGATCAGCGGGGTGATGGGATAGAACGGTACCTTCCAGGTAAGCGCCTGCACGTACGCGTGTCCCTGCTGGATGCGGTAGAGCATCTGGGCGATCGGGATCATGAGCCAGGCGTACAGGAACCCAAAGGTGGCAAGACTGGCCACGAAGACGTAGGCCGTCGTGGGATAGAAGTATGCGATGACCGCGCCCACAAAGATCGAGAGCGAGGTGAGGAAGATAGCGAGGGTCGGGACACGTCGTTTCGGGTTGGTCTTTGCCAGTTCTTTCGGGAAGTAGCCCTCACGCGCCAGGGCAAACAACATGCGGGACGCGGTATAAAGACCGCCATCGACCGATGAGATCGAGGCGATAATGACGATCCAGTTGAAAACGGTAGCGATGAGCGGCACATGTAGCCGGTTCAGGGCATCGACAAAGGGGCTGATCGAGGTGCCGGCGACCTGGGGCCACGGGTCGATCGCCATCAGAATCAGGACGCCTCCAATAAACAGCAAGCAAACCAGACTCGCCGTCCACATCAAGGCACGCGGCACGTTGCGCTCAGGATCGACACTTTCTTCAGCGGTCACGCCCACCAACTCAATGCCAACGTACGCAAAGAACACGGTGAAGATGGCCGTGAAGACCGCTCCCGACCCCTTCGGGGCGAAGCCACCGTGCGACGTGTAATTGTGCACACCTGTTCCATGGAAACCGATGCCGAGAATTGCCGCGAGTCCAACCACGGCGAAGAGTGCCAGCATGATCGTTTTGAGCAGAGACAGGGAGAACTCGTACTCACCCATAAAGAGGACACCGACGAGGTTGACGAACATTTCGAGTGCCACGATAACCCCGGCCACGATCCAGATCGGAACCTCGGGCCGGAAGACGTGGAAGTAGGTGCCGGCCGCGACCGACTCGGTGGCGGCGCCCATCACCCAGGCGAGCCAATAGTTCCAGCCAGTTAGGAAGCCCGCCAGGTTCCCCATGGTCTCCTGGGCATAGATGGCAAACGAGCCCGCCACATGGCGACGCACGGACAGTTCCGAGAGACAGGCCATGACGCAGAGACTGATCAGACCGGCCACGGCATAGGTGATGACGACAGCTGGTCCAGCAATGCCGATAGCCTGCCCGGTAAACAGAAAGAAGCCGGATGCGATAGTCCCGCCGACCGACAGCATAATGAGGTGACGCAGGTGAAGTCGCCGTTGGAGTGCATGCTCCCCGCCTGGTGTTGCAGCTGCGATCGCCATGATCTCTCTCCTTCACTACACAGTTTCGAGATAAGTCGCGCGTTCCCAGTCGGTTACTTCCAGTTCATACGCCTCCAGTTCCGATCGTTTCACACGAAGAAATGCCGGGCCGATCACCGATCCCAGGGCATTCATCAGGACGGTATCGGCCTCGACGGCATCGAGCGCGTCACGGGCGCTGCGTGGCAGGAGAGAGATTCCCTGTGCCGCCGCCTCGTCGGCACAGAGATGCCCAATGTCACCCGTCACCGCGTCGCCGGGATCGAGATCGCCCTCGATGCCGTCGAGACCTGCTGCCAGGAGTCCGGCCAGAAACAGATGCGGGTTTGAGGTGTTGTCACCGGCACGGAACTCGACGTGCAACGCGCCGCCCTGGGGAATACGCACCAGCGCCGCACGATTTCCAGCCCCGTACACGATATGTGCCGGCGACCAGGAGCCAGGCAGCAGACGCTTATACGAATTGACGGTCGGCGCTCCTATCCCACAGAGACCGCGCGCATGGGCCAACAGTCCACCAACGAAGGACCGTCCGGTAGACCCGAGCGTAGACGGTGCGTTACCAGCGAGCGCATTCTCTCCGTCCGCCCGTCGCAGCCCGAGGTGAACATGAAGGCCGCAGCCCGGCATATCAGCAAAGGGCTTCGGCATGAAGCTCGCGATAAGTCCGGCTCGTCGCGCCAGCGCTTTGAGGGTCTCCTTGAGCGTGAGTAGAACGTCCGCTGCCTGCATGGGCTCGTTGTGCCGGACACTGATCTCGTATTGTGCCGGTCCGTACTCCGCCCCCACCTGCTCCAGCACCACTCCCATTGCACCCAGTGATGCCACGAGCGAGTCCATCAGTTCGAGGTGGCGATCGAGTCCCTCCACCGAGAACATGCGGGAGGTGTCGGCTGGAACGATGCCCTCTGGGGTACGTGCGAAGAGCGTGCACTCTGGTTCAAATGCTGCCTGAACAGCGAGGCCGCATTGCTGGTACCGGTGGACGATCCGCTCCAGCGCACTGCGTGGGCACCCCTGCCAGCGCCCCTCATCCGGCGTATGAAGGTATGCGAACACGCGCGCGTGCCCCTTGGCATACGGGAGCAGCGCATACGTTGAGGGATCGGGGACAGCTCGGAAGTCGCCAGTATCGACCGCCAGACGGGGATGCGGCACCTGATGATCCAGGATGTTGAAGTCCATGTTGGCGTTGGCAAAGCCAATGCCATGCGCAATGGCATCATCGAATCGTTCGGGCGGTACGAACTTGGCGTGGGAGAGGCCACTGTAATCGGTGTAGACCACCCAGAGACGGGTGATGTTGCCGCACTGGAGCCGTTCGAGAAGAGTCCCTGCCACAGGCCACCTCGACATCGCTGAATGGACTGGGTTATACGCGCTGATATATCAGTAATATATCAGAGCCTGCCGCTTCTATCGCAACAACCCACCGGTATATGTGCGGAGAGGGAAACCTTGCCCACTCGCGCTGGTCATCAGGTATGCGGAGTGCCACGATGGCCTCACCAATGCAGAGTGGGCCCGGGCAAAGGTCCACGTGACTCGAGACCAGCCAGAGGATACCGGCGTGTTCCATCCTCTCGGATGAGGTAATCAAGTTCGGAGCGGGCAATGGATGACGTACCTCATACATCTTCTTTCGCCTGAAGGTGTCGGTAACGGTGTCGGACGACCCGGAGTCCTGCAACAAAGACCAGCAGACGACCGAGTTGATGGCAAGATCAATCACGACGTCGCGGGGACGACTCGAGCCAGGTACCGTGAGTTGGTAGGTTGCCCCCTTGATGACCCGCTTGATGTTCTCCCCTGATGCACTCGCAGTGGGGACGAGGAAAAGACCGTGCCGGATAGTCGACGTCATACCGATCACGACAAAGTCCGGTGCCCGTCGGACGGGGTTCCAGACCGACCACTGTATGCAGCAGTTCGAGCAAGATCACGGTCAGGAACACAGTGTCGACGCCGACGATGATGGCTCGGGTGAGGTCACGAGTTTGCACCTGACCTTGAACGAGAACAATAGTGTCCCACAGCGCCTTGAAGGACAGCACAATCAGCACGAGTGCAACCGCAGTCACGGTCTTATGTGTATGTCGAGCCTTACCTTTATCGACCTGTTCGCGGGCCGCGGTGGTCCGACCTTTGGGTTTAAGCAACAAGGGTTCGTTGCCATTGATACATTCGAATAAGAAGCCGGTGCCGACGAAACATACGCGGTGAATATCAATCCACATGTTCGCGATGGGCAATGAGAGCGCACGGAGAAATTACCCACGCACAGGGACTGAAGAAGTTCAGAGAGATCCGTTCCAATTGACGAATCCCATATCGTGCGTAGCGCGTAGCGGTACGCACGATCGCGCGGCACAAGGAAGTCCAACTCGTTCGCCATATCACCGTCCCCCACTCGCAGTCCTGGTCCTGAACCCATCAGCCAACGGAAGAGGCAGCACTCTCACGAACCGGGAAGGTGCGTCTGACGGTGCTGCGCCATTATGAACAGAGCCGCAACATCAGCCTGACCTGTCGCCACTTTGGCATCAGCCGACCAGCCTTCTACCGGTGGCAGGCCAGCTACAACCGTGTCAGTCTCCATGGTCTGGAGCACCGCGCAGGTGATTGCCGTGCGCAAGGTGCGGGAGCAGTATCCCTACATGGGCAAACGCAAGGTGCAGGTGCTGCTTGAACGGTGTCAATTTACGGCTGAAAGTGGGCTCTCCCGCAGGTTGTGGGAAGCCAGGCCAGGGACTCCTGACCGACTGTGAGGTCGGGCAGCATCGCCGGCAGCGGCCAGCACGATCAGCAGCACGACGCAGCGTGCTGGTTGTCGTTCTCCCTTCTCTCTTTGATGCTATGCAGCCCGGACTCGACGGCGGAGCAGGTCGAAGTTTGCTCGCCCGTACCCCTGCCGCTTGATGAGTTTCACCCGGTGCACCTGCCCCTCCACAGGGTCATTGGACCACTCGGTGGTCAGCGCCGCTTCGACGGCAGCGTAGTCGGCACAAATGCCATGGGCCAGCGTCACGAACGAGGGCAGCTCACTCGCCTCGGCATCGACCAGCCAGGTGGTCAGTGCCGGCACGTCGCGCTCGGCAATGAGCGGCCGGAAACGCTGAAGGAGCTGCTGCGAGCCGCTGGCCAGACCCTCGTCCTCCGCTAAGACCTGCTCGGTGGTTCGGTCGCTCATCCGGCTTCAGAGCCTCTGGCGGTCGCAGACACAGCCACCGGACACTCAGGCGCTGGGTCCGGGTCCGTTCCTTCGTTGGTGTCCGAGGAGGACGCCAGGCGCGGACCGCCGCCGAGAGCAGCGTGTGGCTCCCCTGGTAGCCGTGCGTCGTGATCTCCCGATACAACTGGGCCACATTGTGGCATCCCGCCTGCCAACGATCCTGGAGATAGTTGACGGAGGGAGGGGAGGAGAGGTTGCCGGGACGGGGATGCACGATATGGTTCTGAGGCGGGAGTTCCTCGGCCACCAGTCGCCGGATCGTGTGCCGCCCGGTCTCATACGATGATCTCGATGCCGGGATGAGCGCGCAACCAGGTCGCCAACGTCTCAGCGGTCCGCCCCGTGAGGAGATCGACCGGACGATGGGTCTTGAGATCAACGAGGATCGTGGCGTACACCTGACCGCGACGGAGGGCAAGATCATCGACGCCGAGGACCCGTGGAGTTGGCGCCGAAGCGAGGACGGAGCGGCGAAGCAGGCGCAGCAGTGTCACCCGCAAGCGGGTACCCGGACTGACGGGCAAACCCATGGCACGAGCCAGACGCGCTCCGGCCTCTCCGCCTGCCGCCTCCGCCAGACCGAGGAGGAGCGTGCCAGCGTTTGTCGTGCGACGAGCTCGGGGGAGCAGCGGAGGACCGAAGTCCTCGGCAAAGGTGCGGCGCTGACAGTCACGGTTGTTACAGCAGAAGCGACGAACGGTGAGCGCGACCTGCACGGAGCACGCCCGCCAGGGTAGGTCAAGCGGGTGGCGGTGATAGCGGTCGTGCACCCGGGCGCTGGTGACGCCGCAGGCAGGACAGCGCCCGCGATGGATCATCTCATGCACGTCCAGCACAATCGAGCCACGGTCAAGACGGATCAGGCGGATGACGATGGGAAAGAGGAGAGATGGGGTGAGCATGGGAGAACCCCCATGCTCCTAGCGTGCGCTTCTGTCAACCTGTTGTGCCACCTCCCCACAACCTGCGGGAGAGCCCAGTTTCAGGCGCCGTAAACACTCCCAGACTGGGGAGTCTGTGCGAGGTATTGGTGCCATTTGCAGTATTCACTCGGTACGGTCTCGGCGAGCTATAGGGACACGAAGGATTACTTTTGGGGTATGGACGCCGATCTTAGGTCACCACACTCCGGAATGACCCCCAAATCTGATTCCCTGGCCGCCTGTATCCTCCTGTCTACTCTGCCGTACTTGCCATCCAGCGGGCAATCCAAGCGCTACGTCGCCTCCTGTCGCTCGCGGAATTCATCGGCAATCTGGCCCATCTGGGTTATCCATACACCGTCGAGCTGAGTGATGTGCTGGATCATGCGCTCCAGCATCCGAATCCGGTGATGCCGCCCGATGATCTGCGGGTGCATGGTCAGGATGAAGCAGACATCTCCGCCCTCCTCGTACATTCCGTTGAAATCCTCCTGCCACACCTCCTCGACATGCGAGGCGGGTTTTCCTCCGGGCAGTCCGGCGGAGCCCACCATCATGAAGTGGCCTGAGTCGGACAGCTCCCAGGCAGAAGGGATTTCGACGAGCGTGGTTTTCCGCTCCTGATCGTGAACCCAGTGCGGCCGATCCGCCCCCAACTGACTCGCATCGTACTCGAAACCGTATTCCTCGAGCAGGCGGAAGGTCGACTTCGAGAGCTCCCAGGCCGGGGACCGGTAGCCGCGCGGCCGTTTCCCGGTAATGCGGTCAAGGGCGTCCAGGCCACGCTCGAGCATCGTGCGCTCCTCCTCCTCATTCAAGAGGTGTGGTGGTTCGTGCAGGTACCCGTGGTGACCGACCTCGTGCCCCGCGTCGACGATGGCGCGCGTCTCATTCGGGTGACGGTCGGCGGTATCTCCGGGGATGAAGAATGTCGCAGGCAGGGAGTACTTCTCGAGCAACCGGAGGATGCGTGGCACACCTTCGTTGGCGCCATACGCGCCGCGCGAGAGGGCCGCAGGGGTGTCGACCTTGAACGAACCGAGCCATGCCGATTCGGCATCGAAGTCAAAGGTAAAGGATACAGCGACCCGCCGGCCGCTCTGGGTTCCTACGCTTGTGACCATTTTTCTCGCTCCTTTGCAATTCTTGTACTGCGGTGTAGATTCACGACATCGGGGCTTCGTAGACCACGTCACCCCCTCGGATAGTTGCGAGTACCGGTATCTGATCGAGCCTCTCCGGATCAATCGCACGAGGATCAGCACCCAGGACTGCAAAGTCGGCGAGTTTCCCTGGAGTGATTGTCCCCTTAATGTCCTCCTCGAAGGACGCGTATGCACCGGCACGGGTGTACAGCGCGATGGCTTCTTCGACCGAGATGCGCTCTCGGGGCGCAAAGTCGGCGCCGTTGGCAGTGCGTTCAGTCACACACGCCTTGATGCCGAGCAGCGGCTGGAAGGAGGACACCGGCGAATCGGAGCTGGCCGCCAGATGAATGCCGGCGTCCAATACCGATTTGAGCGCGTAGGTAAGCTGTGCTCGCTCCTGTCCCAGGTGGCGCAGGAAGCCATCGCCGAACTCATTGATGAAGGGCGGCTGGCCCACAGGGATGACCTCCATGCCTCTGATGCGCTCGATGAGGTCCGGTCGCAGGATGCCGCAGTGCTCAAGTCGATGGCGGTGGTCAGCGCGCGGCATCCGTGCCAGCGCCCGTCCGAACCCGTCCAGGCACATCTCGATTCCGCGATCGCCGATGGCATGAATGGCCACCTGCCACCCCTTCGAATGGGCGCGCCAGATGAGGTCGTCAAGCTCCCCCTGCGGCATCATGGCAAGTCCCAAATTGTTCGGGTCGGGGTCTTCCAGGAATGGCTGCGAAACCGCGGCGGTGCGCCCGATGAGCGACCCGTCGGCTAATAGCTTGAAGGAGCCTATCCGCAGGCGCTCGTCGCCGAAGCCGGTGAAGACGCCCATGGTCTCCATTGCCTCCAGGAAGGGCCGGCGCAGCATCATATAGACACGTAGAGGTAGCTCACCGTTGGCCCACGCTTCCTGAAACACGGTGAACTCGGGTGTGGAAAAGATGCCAGCTTCCTGACAGCTTGTGATGCCAGCGGAGAGGTAGGCGTCGCCCGCTGTCTGCAGGCAACCGTGTAGCGTCTCCTTGTCCTCCGGGATGGAGATGTGATTCAGCAGGTTTTGCGCCTGCTCCTGCAAGAGTCCACTGGGCTCCCCGGTCACTGGATCGAGATGGACCGTCCCACCGAAAGGAGGCTCGGTATCGCGCGTGACGCCCGCCAATTCGAGCGCCCGGCTGTTGACGACGCACATGTGTCCCGACGCATTCTTGATGACCACGGGATGATTGGGCGAGACCGGGTCGAGATCCCAGCGCGTAATATGGCGGTGCTCCGCCAGCTTGTTGTCGTCGTACCCTCGGCCCTCAACCCACTCTCCATCGGGTGTAGCGGCCGCGCGTTCTCCCACGGTCGCCACGATATCGGCGATCGACTTTACCGTTGGATACGAGCAATTCAGCTGGGAGAGCCAGTACCCGAGCAGAATGAGATGGTTGTGTGCGTCGTTGAACCCTGGGATCACGGTGGCGCCCGCAAGATCCATCACGCGTCGAACACCGGTCAAATCGCGCGCCTCCGCGGCATCACCCACCCACGTGATCCGGTCCCCCTCGACTCCGACGGCTCCCGCGACCGGGTACGTGTCGTCCATCGTCAAGACAGTTGCGTTGGTTAGCAAAAGATCTAGGGGCATTGCCAGGCCTCCCTCTAGTGTGCAGTCTGCAATGGAGGCGTTGCCTCGCCACTGCTGGTTCCGTTCGATATCGGGTTGGGTAGTCCCAACCGCTGGGCGGCCACGTGACACGCCACGCTGTTACCGGGGGCATACTCCTGGAGGGGTGGAACTATCCGCCTACACACATCGACCGCCTCCGGACATCGAGGATGGAATGGGCAGCCGGGCGGGGGATTGAGCGGGCTTGGCATCTCGCCGACGACGGCAACGCCGCGGTGAATCTGGCGTGGATCCGCTACCGGCACTGCTGCGAGCAGTGCCTTGGTATACGGATGCTGCGCGCTGGAGAATAGGGTCGCCTTGGTGGCCGTCTCAACGATCTTTCCCAGGTACAGTACGGCGATTCGATCGCTCACATGCTCAACCGTGGCCAAATTGTGAGAGATGAACAGCAGGCTGAGGCGCAGTTCACTTTGTAACCGGCTCAGCAGATTAAGGATCTGCGCCTGCACCGAGACGTCGAGCGCTGAGGTAGGTTCGTCCGCCACGATCACGCTCGGCCCGAGCGCTAGCGCCGCAGCGATGCCCACGCGCTGCCGTTGTCCGCCGCTTAGTTGATGAGGATACCGCCCGCTGAAGGACTCATCAAGACCCACACGCTGCAGGAGTTCCTTGACTGTGTTTTGCCGCTTGGCCGGTGTGCCGATGCGGAATATGTCGAGCGGTTCACCGACTATGGTGCCAACACGCATTCTTGGATTAATCGACGAATACGGGTCCTGGAAGACCATCTGCATGTGACGCCGCAACGACCGCAGTTCATTTCCTTTTAACGGGAGGATGTCGTTTCCCCGGTAGAGCACCTGGCCCCCGGTCGGCTCGATCAGTCGTAGGACTGCTCGGCCCAGCGTGCTCTTTCCGCTGCCCGACTCCCCCACTAGTCCAAGAGTCTCCCCCTCAGCGAGAGTGAATGAGGCGTCATCCACCGCCTTCAGGACACTCTGAGAGCGGCCAAGGAACCCGCCCTTTCCGACGGAAAAATACCGGGTGAGGTGACGCACCTCCAGGACAGGCGTGTCACTCATGGACATCCTCGTGCAGGAAGCAGGCAACTTTGTGATTGGCGCGAACCTCGGTCAGAACAGGGACACGTTGCGTGCAGCGCTCCATGCGATGCGGACAGCGGGGGGCAAACGGACAGGCGCGCGCAGGTTCCCGCAGGTTCGGCACGGTTCCCTCGATGACCGCCAGTTTCCCGCGCCCGACCTCAGGTGATGGAATGGAGCGCATCAGTGCGGCGGTGTAGGGGTGTAGCGGCGCCTCGAACACGTCCGCAACCGGCCCCTCCTCCACGATTCGGCCCGCGTACATCACGGCCACGCGGTCGGCCATTTGAGCAACCACACCGAGGTCGTGCGTGATGAGGATAATTGAAGTCTGTCGCTCCACACGGAGATCGCGCAGCAAGTTGAGGATCTGGGCCTGAATGGTCACATCCAGGGCTGTGGTGGGTTCATCCGCGATCAGTAGCGCCGGGTTACAGGCAAGAGCGATGGCAATAACCACGCGCTGGCGCATCCCCCCGCTCAGATGATGGGGATAGGTATTGAAGCGTTGCTCGGGAGCGTCGATCCGCACCTGTCGGAGTAACGCGATCGCGGTCTCCTCTGCGTCGTCCCGCGACAGGCTTCGGTGCTCGCGCAACACATCGACGATCTGGGATCCAACCGTGTATGAAGGGTCGAGGGAAGTCATGGGATTCTGGAACACCATTGAGATCCGGTCACCCCGTAACTCGCGGAGGTCCTTCTCACCCATCGTGAGAAGGTTGTTGCCCTCGAACTCTACCTCGCCCCTCGCCCGCGCGTTTGGCGGCAGCAGACCCATGACGGCCATTGCCGTCGTGCTCTTGCCGCACCCTGACTCACCCACGAGCCCCAACGTTTCGTTGGGATGCAGCGAGAAGCTGACATGCTGGACTGCAAAGACATCTCCAGCTCCGCTGCGGAAGTTGATATTGAGGTCGCGCACATCGAGCAGACACGACCCGTCGCCAGCCGTAGGCATACCTGACTGATCCGGTACCGCGACAGTCATCGCTCACGTCCACGTGGATCGAGGAGGTTGCGCAGCCCCGCGCCGAGGAGATTGAACGCCAGTACTGCGACCGCGATCGCGATACCGGGGAAGAGGGTGCCCCAGGGTGACTGCGTGATGTACTGGCGGTTTTCCTGCAACATGTAGCCGAGAGATGGAGTGGGCGGTTGGACGCCAAGGCCAAGGAAGGACAGCGCAGCCTCGACTTGGATGGCGAAGGAGCCAAGGAGAGCACCCTGGACCAGAGTCGGACCGATGCTGTTCGGGAGGACGTGTCGCACCATAATCCTGAGCTGTCCGGCCCCACGCGCCCGTGCCCCCTCCACGTAGGCCGAGTTCTTCACGTCCAGCACGGAAGCGCGGAGCACACGCGTGAGAATAGGCGTATAAATGATGCCGATGGCGATGATGATGACGGTCTCTCCCTGGCCGAGAATGGCGATCAGCGAGATGGCCAGCAGAATCGCGGGAAAGGCCAGCATGATGTCGATGATGCGTGAGATCACCGTGTCGACTGCACCTCCCACGTACCCGGCAATCATCCCAATTGGGATGCCCAGGAGAAGGGCGAGCACGATTGATGCAAAGGCCACGACCAGAGAAACGCGATACGAGTAAATGACTCGAGTGTAGATGTCGCGACCGAGACCATCCGTGCCGAAGATGTGGCTGTGGTCTGGCGGCGCCAGAATCGCAGTGTAGGTCATGGAGTGATACGTGTACGGTGTGAGGAGCGGGCTGAAGATCGCGATAAGGACGAGGATACCGATGATACCGATGCCCAGCACCAGTGGCATGCGCCGGCGCAGCAGGCTTGCGGCCCGACCCGAGCGTCTCTGCACAATCGGTACCACTTCGGCGGCAACAGCGCTCACGATTTCTCTCCTTCCAGGACGCGACGATTAGCGAAGACGGGGATTGAGGACGCCATACAGAAGATCGGTTGCCAGGTTAACGAGGATGAACATGAGCGCGATCGTGAGCACTCCACCTTGAACGACGGGGTAGTCCCGGTTGGACACAGCGTTCACAACCATGGTCCCGATACCCGGCAAGGAGAAGACGTTTTCGATCACGATAGCGCCACCGAGAAGCGCGCCAAACTGCAGGCCGATGACGGAGATCACGGGAATGGCGGCGTTACGTAGGCCGTGGCGGTAGGCAATCACCCCCTCGGGGATTCCCTTTGCTCGGAGAAAGGTGATGTAATCCTGGTTGAGCGTCTCCGCCATGCTGGCACGGGTCGTCTGGCCGATATATGCGGTTTCCGGAACGGCCAGGGCAAGGACCGGCATGATCAGATGCTGGAGGTTCTGGAGCGGGCTCTGAGTAAATGGGATGAAGTCCTGAGGAGGTAGCAAGGAGAACGCTACCGAGAACACCAGAATGAGCAGCGTGGCGAACACGAAGTCGGGCACCGAAAACCCCCACAGGGTGATCCCGGCAAGCGCGCGGTCTGCCAAGCTGCGCGGCCGTTGAGCCGCCCTGATACCCAACGGCACCCCAGCGAGGATGGACAGTCCCAGCGAAAGGATGGTCAGTTCGACCGTCACCGGAAACCGGTTACTCAGCAGGCTCGTCAGTGGTTCATGCGAGACAAGGTCTTGCCCGAAGTTGCCGCGAAACATGTTCCCGATCCAGCTAAGATACTGGTTGACGATTGGTTGGTCCAGTCCCATCTGGTGTCGCAGCGCGTTCCCCGCGGCTGGGGTGTAGTTCAGTCCCAGGGCCGTTGCCGCTGGATCCCCTGGCGCCAAGTGGACGATGGCGAACACGAAGAGGCTCATGGCGAATAGCGTGGGTATCGTGAAGACTATGCGACGAACGGTGTAGGCGAGGGTTCCGTGCATCAGCGCTCCTGCTGCCAGAGAGAACGGGCGGGCTGCCCTACCCTATCCATACGTTCTTGAAGAACAGTTGGAAGGTGGGCAGGATCACCGAGCCGTGCACTTTAGGATTGAAGGCGTAGTTGAGAACCTCGTAGTGCATGAAGATGTACGGACAGTCATCCCAGACGATCTGACGAACTTTGCCGTACAGTGCCCGCCGCTTGGCCACGCTGGAGGTTTCTCGAGCTTGCGTGACGAGTGTGTCCAACTTCGGATTCTTGTAACCCGTGAAGTTGTCGGCGCCGGTACTGGTGAGCTCCGAACTGTAGAAAGTGTCCGGATCGACGGTTCCCGCGGCATAGATCGACGTCAATTGGTACTGCCGCTTGATCAACCGCTGTATCCACACCGTTACCTCAAGTTGGGTGATGTTCATGGTGATGCCTACCTGAGCAAGCTGCTCCCGCACAATCTCGCCTGTCTTGAGGAGTTCCGGGTACTGCGGTAACCCGAGATACTCGACGGTCAACTTGCTAATGCCTGCGGCCTTCAGCAGCGCTTGAGCTTTGTTTAGGTCAGGTCCGTGGCGATATGGATCGTTGCTGGTGTAGAACCGGGTCCCGGCGCCAACCTCCTGCGATCCGGCTTGGCCGTCGCCAAAGTACGCAACCTCGAGGATGGCCCTCTTGTCGACTGTCCAGGCAATCGCCTGCCGCAGCTTCTTGTTGCTAAGAGGAGGTCGTTCTACCACCAGTCCGAGAAAGTCTGGGTTGCCCCCGTTAGTACCGCTGAGCAGAATCGGATTCTTACTGTGACGCATGCTCGAGATAGTGTTCAATGGCACGGCATCGACCCAATTGAACTCGCCAGCCTTGAGCGCCGCCATACGTGTCGCGTCCACGGGAGACCCACGGAAGATGACCGAGTCGAGGTATGGCTTCCCCTTCTCCCAATAGTGCGGATTACGCACCACGGTGAGATGGTCGTTCGTGACCCATTCTTTGAACTTGAATGGACCGGTGCCAACAGGATGCCGACGAGGATCAAGCGAGGTCACCGCCTTCTGGTTGACGATGTACGCCCCGTTCGCGAAGTTCGTCAGGAATGGGCCGTATGGGTACTTTAGATGGAACCGAACTGTGTACTTATTCACCACCTGGACTTGCTTGATCGCGCTAAAGCTGGTGAGTTCCGGGCTTGCCGTGCTGGGTTTCAAAATTCGATTTACCGTATACGCCACATCGTGGGCCGTAAACGGCTGCCCATTGTGGAACGAGGCGTTGTGAACGAGGTCGAACTCCCAGGTCTTTGGATCGAGCTGACGCCACTTGGTGGCAAGGTTCGGCTTGAAGTGTCCGCTCGCGTCCATCTGAATAAGTGTGTCGAAGATATTGGCCAGAATCTGGAAGCTCGCGTAGGTGTTGTCGGTGCCGGGATCGAGTTGGTCTGGCTGCCCGGTGACCGCGACCTTCAGCGTGCCACCGCGCGTAGGGCTGGCAACCATATCGAGTTGTTCGGCACGGCGCTCGGCCGCGGCAAGTACTCCTCCACCCGTCGATCCTTCCAGGGCAAGCAATCCTACCGCCACCGACATTCCGCGAACGAAATCACGCCGGGAGACCCGGCCCTCGGTGTAGGCGCGTTCGAGCATACGAATTGCTGGATGCTGGTCGGTCATGGTAGGTCCTCCTTAATAGGTGAGAGCGTCAACGTAAATTGATGCGACGGGAGCGTCTGACTTCCTAAGTAACGAATGACGGTGCTCCATGCACCACGGTCGGACCGCGATTCTCGCTACGTTCCATAGATCTGGGCCTCCTGCTCCGATTCAGGCTGCGCGAGTGAGGGACGACTCAGTTGTGGTCGATGTCCGTATGCGTGATACGCGGCAATGCGCTGTGATACGGTGTCCGCGGTCGAACGGACAAGCACCCCCAATTGGTCGAGAAGGTCTGGATCGGCCGAGTAGTTCAGGAAACTGATGCTTATTCCCGCCAGCGGAGACCCATGTGCATCAAGTATTGGCGCTCCGACGGCGCAAACACCGGGATAGCTTTCATCCTGGGCCACGGTCCAGCCCCGGTCTCGCGCAGCCTGCAGTTCAAGGTCGAGTTCTCCACGAGTTTTGATTGACCGCTCCGTTAGCCCGGAGAGATGCCCCAGGCCCAGAATCCCATCGACATCGGATATCGTCATGCGCATGAGTATCGCCTTGCCGAGCGCAGTCGTGGTCGCGGGAAGCCGGTCACCCGCCGACCACTGGAAGCGCACCGGGCTACGTCCCTCGCGCAGTGAGAGAATGACCGCCTCACTGCCGTACAGGGTACCGAGATAGCCCGTATAGCCGGTCTTATCGACCAGGCCCGCAAGGAGTTCGTCCGCGACGGTTACCAGAGGATTGTTCGCGAGGTAGAGCGCTCCGACTTCAAAGGCAGAGAGCCCGATCCTATACAGGGAATCTCCTGGCACACGCTCCAGAAAGCCAGCCTGCTTGAGCGTGTTTAGGATGCGGAGGACGACCGTGCGCGGAAGGCCGAGCGTACGGGCCAGTTCGGACTGGCTCACCTCTGTGCGCTCGCGGCTGAAGACCTGCAGTACCTGGAGGGCACGCTCGACAGTTTGAAGAGTTTCTTGAGTCATTGCACCTGTCCGGTTAACGGATTAGCTGTCCGATATGCGTATTGTACGCCTTTGATGCCGCGGATGCAAGAGCTCATTCAAGCTATGGTTGTGGTTCATGGTTAGACCCGGGCCCGGAGTTATTCGAGGGTGATCTGTCTTCGCTAAGGGAGTGGTCTTGTGCTCTTCCTCCATGGCCTCGGTTGACTGAGGCGGGGCGCGGTGCAGGACATCAGTGCGACTCCATCCACGACGTCTGCCTATCCCCTCTGCTATCCATGAAACAGTCCTATCAGGTGAGTTGGCCGTCCATATCTCCATGTCTCGTTTTGCAACTGCCTGCGGACCCGGGCCTATCGCCTCGCTGTTGGCCTTTGTGGTGCTGTCTATCGCCCTCGTCGTCCTGGTCGGCTGTGTTGTCCTGCTAGGCCGCTCGATCTCCTGATAAACGGGGCCCCGGGACTGGTCGCGATGAACCTCGGGATGGCTCTCTCATTTACCGTCTCGCCATCCGCTACGCTCTAATCAACCGTCCACAAACCGATGCAACTCACGTGACCGATAATGGGGCAGTGGCCCATTGGAGGACGCCCCCCGACCGAGAAGGAGCACGACATGCATGATACGGAGACACCCGGAACGGACACGTCCCGAACCGAGGAGATCTGGGCGGAGCGCCAGCGCTGGGTACCGCGCGGAATCGCGACCTACGCCCACGTTGTGGCGGACCACGCGCACGGCGCCTCCCTGTGGGATGTAGAGGGCAGACAGTACATCGACTTTGCGGGCGGGATCGGGACCATCAACGCCGGGCACACGGCCGAGGAGGTGGTCTCTGCTATCCGCGACCAGGCAGGGAAGCTGATCCATACCTGCTTCTCCGTCGCCATTTATGAGCCGTATATCGACCTAGCCCGACGGCTCTCGCAACTGGTCCCCGGGCAGACGCCGCACATGGCGATGTTGGTGAACAGCGGGGCTGAGGCGGTGGAGAACGCGATCAAGATCGCGCGGGTCGCTACCGGTCGTCCCAACGTCATCGCCTTCCAGAACGCGTTCCACGGTCGCACCTTGATGGGCCTGTCGCTGACCGGCAAGGATGTTCCATATAAGGCAGGCTTTGGCCCCTTCGCGTCGGGCATCTACCATGCCCGCTTCCCGTACGCCTATCGGTGTCCTGAAGAAGCATGCCGGCACAACGGTGGCTCCAGCCCGTGTCCCATCGAGAGCGGCGCCGAGCTGGAACTGCTGCTCAGGACGACCGTCCCGGCGGATACCGTGGCGGCGATCATCGTTGAGCCGGTTCAGGGCGAGGGCGGCTTTGTGGTGGCCCCGCCCACCTTCCTGCGAACGCTACGGGAGATCTGCGACCGCGAGGGGATCCTCCTGATAGCGGACGAGATCCAGACGGGTTTCGGGCGCACCGGCCAGATGTTCGCGGTTGAGCACGCCGGCATCGAACCGGACCTCATGGTGCTGGCCAAGTCGCTCGGCGATGGGATGCCGATCGGCGCCGTCGTCGGCAAAGCAGAGATCATGGACGCGCCCCGTCCGGGTGGACTTGGTGGCACCTACGGCGGCAACCCGGTGGCCTGCCGCGCGGCTCTGGCCGTGCTGGACATCTTCGAGCGCGACCATCTGGTGGAGCGGTCGCGGCAGATCGGCAAAACGGTCATGGACCGATGTAGTGCCATGCAGGGGACGCACGATCTCATTGGAGAGGTCCGTGGCCTGGGCGCCATGGTGGCGATCGAGCTGGTTCGCGATCGGCAGACCAAGGAGCCCGCGGCGCAGCAAACCGCAGACATCATCCACCGCTGTCACGACCGGGGACTGCTGGTGATCAAGGCCGGCCTGTACGACAACGTGATCCGCATCCTGGTACCACTGGTGGTCGACGACCAGACGCTGGGGGACGGCCTCGATATTCTGGAAAGCTGCCTGGCGGAGGTGGCGGCCGAGAGCGGCCAGCCCTCGCTGGTCGGTACCGCCGGACGGTAGCCGGGAGAGCGAAGGGGAGCGTGCCAATCCTCCCCTTCGCTCCATGCCTGCTCTGCGGCACGAGTCGCTGTCATCAGCCCAAATGTGCGGCTGACACGGGTGATCAAAGCCCCACACGGGGCAATCTCTGGAGGAGAGCGCCGAAGGTATCTGCCTTGGACAGACTGGCTCGTCGGATCTGATGATGATGTCGGAGGCGATGCTGGCGGTGCGCGATAGGGTGCAGCCGTTGGTGCTGCTATTGCACGCCGTGCGGACCTCGGCGCGGAGGCTCGGCGATAGAGATGCAGCGTGGAAGCAGTTGCCGGAGGCGGATCAGGCGGATCGAATGGTATGGACGCTGACGAAGTCGATGAGGGCCCGATCACACCCAATCGACTGTCGAGTCCCAGTTCTAGTCCAGAGAGAGAGTCGGATACTCTTCGCCTGGCTGAAGGGGTACCACGTCGCCTACCGCCCGCCAAATCTTCAGTACGACCTCGGTAAGGATGTCGCTATCCACGTGGCCACCCAAAGAGCCGGTTCCATAGTCGAGCAAATCTGCATCCAAACGGCAGACTTCGTCGCAGAACAGCATGCTGTCGTGATCGATCCCTCCCTGGCCCTCTGGCAGAAACACGCGCGTCGTCCCGAGGTTCTCTTAGAAAACCCAGGAACCACGATGTAGAGGAAGTATGGGTAGACCTGGTGTGGCGGAAGGGGTGGAACCTCTCACCCTCGATCCCATTTTTGCTTCGCGAAGCGGTTGAGCGCTTCCTGGAGCTGGCTACTGTAGTAGCGGCACGCTGCCCTCGACTCCAGAGGTTATTGCACCCTTCGGGATCTGGGAAACGGCGTTTAGGGTCTGTGGCGAAGCAGGTGCGGCTTCGCATGGCTAGGGTGAGAGCGACCCGGGGAGCCTCCGGACGGCGACGTGGCTCTTACGTTGCCTACCTGGACCAGTTGGGCGCGCTGCCGGGGGGGAGTTCCCGGAAGTCCGGGAGAGCTTCGAGCGCTTTCTCTGGTCCACCTGGATTATAGATTGCGAGCAGCCGCATGGTCTGCCAGCCGGTGTTCACGGTGGAGTGGAACGTCCCCGTGGGGACATAGATCGTATCCTCTGCTCTGACGCGAAATGGCTCTCCGTCCCCGATCATCTGCTCGCCTTCGCCCGAGAGCACATATAAGATCTCCTCTGAGTCCGGGTGGTTGTGGCGGCTGTGTCCCTGCCCGGGCAAAAGCACGACCTCGCCAAAGGTCATTCCCGCTCCCGGTGTACTGTCCGGAGTCACGAACCACTTGATGGCGCCCCAGTCGAAGGTGTGCGTGGAGACGCCGTTGGGATCAATTGCCGTCATGTCGGTACTCCTCGTCGTAGTGATTTGAAGCGGCGCATGTTCGCCGTCATCGCGATCTCCGTGGGCAGCCGTTCCATGCTGGAGGCGCCGTAGAAACCCACCACGCCGCGGGTTCGGGAGAGCACGTACGCTGCGTCTTCTGGCTCCGCGATCGGGCCACCGTGGCACAGTACGATGACATCCGGGTTGATCTCCTTCGCCACGTCGCACATAGCTTGAATGCGCTCCACCGACTCGTCCAGTGTCAGCGCGGTCTGGGCGCCGATCGCTCCACCGGTCGTCAGGCCCATGTGCGGAACGAGCACATCGGCGCCTACGGCCGTCATCGCGCGCGCATTGTCCGGAGTGAAGACGTATGGCGAGGTAAGGAGATCGAGATCACGCGCGGCACGGACCATCTCTACCTCCAGGTCGTAGCCCATGCCGGTCTCCTCCAGGTTCTGTCGGAAGGTGCCGTCGATCAAACCGACCGTGGGGAAGTTCTGCACGCCCGAGAAGCCGATCTCCTTGATCTGCCGCAGAAATTGGGGCATCAAGCGGAATGGGTCCGTTCCGCACACACCGGCGAGAACGGGCGTCTGCTTGACGACCGGGAGAACCTCCGCGGCCATCTCCACCACGATGCCGTTGGCATCACCATACGGCATGAGGCCTGCCAGCGATCCACGACCGGCCATGCGATATCGGCCCGAATTGTAGATGACGATCAAGTCGGTGCCGCCGGCCTCGGCACATTTGGCGGAAAGGCCGGTCCCGGCCCCCGCCCCAATGATGACGTGGTCCGCATCAATCTGCGCTCGAAGCCGTGCGAGCGCCTCTGATCTGTTCATTGCACGATTCTCCCTCCCGCCTACGTTCCCACCGTGACGTCCGGTGTCGCACGCACCATCTCGTCCATGCGATCGGCCATTGCATTGGCAAAGTGCGGGTCATTGATGTCCATGTTCATCTCATGGACCTCGATACCCTCCCGTAGTCCCGCTTTCAAATTATCGATCAGGGCTTTGTCCGCCTCAGGATCATAGAAGACGCCGCCCTCTGTAGCGATCATCGAGATGCCGCGCAGGGGGATGTACAAGGCGATGGGTCCGGTTGCCTCGCTCAGCTTCCGCGCGATGCGGCGCCCCAACTCCGCGCACTCCTCTGGGGTGGTACGCATCAGGGTGATGGTCGGGTTGTGTTTGTACAAATTCCGGGTTCGGAACTTTTCGGGCACCGTGTCCGCTGGCCCAAAATTGACCATATCCAGCGCTCCCAGCGACACGACCTGAGGCACACCCAGCTTCCCCGCGGTCTCCAGCCGGTCCGGCCCCGCGGACAGGACCCCGCCGACCAGATCGTCGGCAATCTCAGTCGTGGTAATGTCCAGGACGCCGGAGATGAATCCACCCGCGACCAGGGCTTCCATCGACTGCCCTCCAGTGCCTGTTGCATGGAACACGAGGACTTCATATCCGCGTTCCTCCAGCCGCTCCCGCGCTTGCGTGACGCACGGGGTCGTCACTCCAAACATGGTCGCGCCAATGAGCTGGCTGGTGTCGACCGCCGGGCGGAAGTTCGCATTCGCCTTCGCCATTCCCGCGATTGCCGCGGCGGCGTTGGTCAGGATACGTTCCGAGATCCGGTTGATCCCGGCGATGTCCACGACGGAGTACATCATCGTCACATCCATCGCGCCTACGTACGGACGGGTGTCCCCCGAGGCGACGGTGGAGACCATAAGCTTCGGTACTCCGACCGGCAGTGCCCGCATGGCCTGCGTCGCCAGCGCTGAGCCGCCTGAGCCACCGAGCGCCATGATGCCGTTGATCTTGCCCTCGGCGTGAAGCTGCCTAACGATAGCGGTCGCCCCATTCGCCATGGTCTCAACTGCCACACCGCGATCGCCGCGATGCGCCAGATCTGCCACGTCCGCGCCGGCTGCTGTGGCGACTTCCTGGCGGCTGATATCCGGTTCGGTCAATGGCTCGTTCTGCACACCGGCATCGATGAGGATAACGTCGCACCCCTCGTCGCGGATGCGTCCCCGCAGATACGCATATTCGAGCCCTTTCGTGTCGAGCGTCCCAACCAATGCGACCGTGGCCATGAACCGGTTTCCTTTCCGTCCTCTGCTTAGCGGGGGCTCACCCCCAAAAATCGGCGCTGGGCGTCGAGATCGGCCGTGAACGCCGCCGACGTTGTTTCCAGAGCGACCTGGCCGCTCATCATGATGACCAGCCGCTCGGCGATAGCGGTTGCCACTGCCAGTTTCTGTTCGACGATCAGTACCGCCAGCCCCTCCGACGAAAGTCGCCTGAGCGAGTCTAACAGCCGATCGACAATCACCGGAGCAAGCCCTTCAGAGGGCTCGTCCATGATCAGCAGGCTCGGGTTCGTGAGCAACGCCCTACCGATCGCGAGCATCTGCTGCTCGCCACCGGACAGCGATGCAGCTCCGGCCCTGCGGCGCTCTTTCAGACGTGGAAACAGATCATACACTCTGTCGATCGTCCACCGCGAATTGCCGTTCATCGATTTGCCGCGAGTTGGAATAAGCCGAAGATGCTCGTGGACCGAGAGGGAGGGAAAGATCCGCCGGCCCTGCGGCACGTAACCGATGCCACTATTGGCGATTACGTACGGCTTTTCTCCAACCAGTTCCTTGCCGTCATAGCGAATTGAACCGGACGCGGCAGGTACGAGACCCAGGAGCGCTTGGCAGAGCGTGGTCTTCCCCATGCCATTCCGGCCCAGCAGTCCGAGCGGCTCCGAGGCCGCCCGAAGTGTGACCCCTTGCAGGATGTGCGCCGGCCCGTAATACACGTTCAGGTCGTCTACTTCCAGGAGGTGCTCATCCACCGTGCTCTCCCAAATAGACTGCCTGCACCGTCTGGTCTTCTCGGATCTGTGCGGGTGATCCGTCAGCGATTACCCGCCCCTCATGCATGACCGTGACTCGCTGAGCGACCGCGAAGGCAACGTCCATATCGTGCTCGATCAGCAACACCGTAATCTCGGGATCGAGACGGTGAAGCAGTTGTGTGAGGGTCGATCGCTCGCCCGGGGAGAGGCCGGCCGCCGGCTCATCCAGCATCAGCAGCCGGGGATCCGACGCCAGAGCCATACCCAGTTCCAGCTGCCGCTGCTGACCGTGCGAGAGCTCGCCCACGAGGGCGTCGGATACCGTTCCCAGGCCGACCCTTTCCGCCAGCGCATGGCTGACCGCAACATTCGCATCTCGCCGTCCGGGTCGAAGCATGCTCATCCGCAGGGGCTTGACCCCGCGGACGGCGAGATACAGATTGTCGACAACACTCAGGCCCTGGAAGAGAAGCGCCGTCTGGTAGGTCCGGGCGAGACCGCGGCGCGCGCGCTTGCGCGGCGCGAGGTATGTCACGTCGTCGCCAAAAAACAGCACCCGGCCCGAGGTCGCTTTGTAGTCGCCCGCGATCAGGTTGAATAGCGTGGTCTTGCCTGCACCGTTGGGACCGAGAATGGCCCGGCGGTCGCCGCGCGCGATGCTAAGTGTGACGTCCTTCACCGCCTGGAGTCCGCCGAAACGCCGGCCCACGCCCTCCAGTTGGAGGGCGTGGGGGGCGGTCATGCAGTCAGGCATTACGGACAGTTGGGATTATTCCGATTGAACTCGCCTCGCTTCAGGAACTTCGCTCGCGGCTCGCCAAGCGTCTGGTTGACGCTGTGAACGACCTTCACGAGCTTGTTAAAGAGCCTTCCGTTTCTCTGCTTGGCGACCTCGGTGATGAACTGGTCGGCCACCGCCTGGCGGTCCTGATCCAGGTAGACCAAGCCGGTCGGGGTCTGGAAGCGCAGATGCGCCAGTGCGTTTTGGAACTTCTTCTGACCACCCGAGAGGTCGCCGTGTACTTGCTGCAGCGCAAGAATGGCTGCCCGTGCCTCAACGTAGTAGCCGGTCGAGAACAGGCCTGGTCCGGCCAGATGGCCAGGCATGGTCAGATACTGCCTCACGAACGTCTTCCAGGCGGGCGTCGAATTGTTGTCGGCCGTCGGACCTTCCGATGGCGTCCCCAGGAGCCGGTTCTGCAGCGTGCCCTTGGTGCTAAGCACCGTCTGGTCGACGGTGATGCTTCCACCCACGAGCGGTGCCTTGCCGCCGAACTGCGTGTACGCCTTCAGAAAGTTGATTGCATCCGCGCCGCCGAGTGCCACGTAGATAGCGTCGACGTTGCTCGGAATGCGCGTCACAGTCGAGCTGTAGTCCTTGGTGCCTAGCGGCACCCAGTTTTTCTCGACCATGTGGCCGCCAGCCTTGCAAAAGCCCAGCATGAAGCCTGCCACCTGACTGTACGGGAAGGAGTAGTCCTCCGCCACCAAGGCCATGCGGTGGTAGTGCTTAGCGTTGTATGCATACTGGCCGAGTCCAGCCTGCCATTGAGTGCCGTCGGTGGTGAACCGAAAGAAGTTCTTCGCCGGGCTGCGCAGCGTGGTATCTTCCGCCGCCGAGGTCCCGTTGATGAACGTCATGGTCGGATGGCTCTTGGCGTACGACTTGACCGCGTACAGGCCTTCGTCGCCAGACAGCGGCCCGATGACGAAGTTCACGCCGTCCTGCTCCACTATCTTCCGTACCTTGTCGCGCGCGGAACCGACACTCCCATCGGTTCCCTCAACGACGATCTGGATCTTCTTGCCGGCCACATGGTAGCCAATCTGCTTTAGAGCCAGTTTCACCCCCAGCACTCCGTCCTCTCCCGGAACGACGAACGGGCCGCCCGCCGTCGTGGACAGGATGCCGATCTTGATTACTCCGCCCGCATTGGCCTGTTTCGCCGACACATGGCTGGAGATGAGAGTCGACAGGATGAACAGGGTGCCGATTACCACGCTTAGGCGCGCAATCCACCAGGCGCGCGTACCTGTCCTCAGACTTGAGTTCCTCGTTGACATTTGTCTTCCTCCTCTTGAGTGTCTGCCGTCATTAACCATTTACGTCTGGGCTCCGCCCTCCACCTCCTCTGCCGAACCGGGCTCGCGCACCAGCGCCGGCTGCGGAATATGATGCGAATCTAGGGCCGCCACTATTGGTAATTCGCCGTGGCCGAGGAGTTGCATGACGCTCCGGATCAGGCGCACCACGAGCGGTGGCAATCCAACGAGACCGTTAGGCGAGAACATGACGATCAATAGGAACGTGAAACCGATGACGCTGTTGTAGCGATCGGTGTACGAGCTTGCGAAGTTCGTGACGAGTGTGAACGCCAGGGCTCCGACAAACGCGCCCTCAAGATAGATGAGTCCTCCGATCACGGCGATGATCAGGATGTTGATGGTGTGCGGCAGATCGATGAACGTCGGGTTGATCTGCGAGTAATACCAGACGTAGAGCACGCCGCCCACACCCGCCACGAAACCGGCGAGCGTAAAAGCAGCCACGCGATGGACCTCTACCCCGAATCCGAGAGCACGCATGCGCCGCGGATTGTCGCGAAGTCCCTGAAGTGACAGCCCGAACGGAGTGCGGATGAGGTATCGTAGCCCGATGTACAGTACTGCGGCGGTGATCAACACCAGATAGTAGAAAGCGCTGGGATCCCCGATCGGGTCAAAAGAGAGACCACCGACCACCGGCGCTCTCTCTCCACCGATGCCGCCGTGACCGTTAAAAATCGAGTAGTTCTCCAGTGCGACGTTGTAGAGGATCTCGCCCAGCGCTAGGGTGATCATCAAGAAGTAGATGCCCGTCGTTCGGACCGAGACCACGCCGAAGACAAACGCCATGATCGTCGCCACCAGCAGAGCCATTGGAATCGCCTGCCACAGAGGATAGGAATGGTTCACGGTCATAATGCCGATCGTGTAGGCGGCCGCTCCCGCGATAGCCAGCTGAGCAAGCGAGACAAGTCCTCCGTAGCCCGCCAGGAAGACCATGCTCAACGCGATGATTCCCAGCACCATCGAGAGTGCTCCGATCTGAGTGAGCTGGTACGCGCTTCCGTAGATCGGGAAGGTGACGGCGAAGAGAGCGACAAGTACGACCGCCGCCAGGACGATGGCCCGCCGATTCTCCCGAGACAGTTCGGTCACGCGGGCCAAGCCGTCGACGTGGTGTTCAGGCGCTATCATGCCGGACGGCCTAGTAGTCCGTGTGGGCGGATCGCCAGAACGATGACCAAGATGACGAAAATAACCGTCTCAGCGTTGGTCGGAGAGTAGGCAAGCCCATACTGCTCGACCAGTCCAACCAGAACCGCCCCGATGGCTGCGCCGGTAAGGCTCCCCATGCCGCCGATGATAACCACGATCAATGACCACAACAGAAACGTGCCATCGTCCGTGATCGAGACCGACGTAAGCGTGGCCTCAATGCCGCCCGCCAGCCCGCCCAGCGCGGCGCCCAGGCCGAAGAGGAGGGCGAAGATGACCTGCGTATTGATCCCCAGCGCCGAGACCATGTCCCGGTCGTCGATGGCGGCACGGACGATCATGCCCAGCCGCGTCAGGTTGAGGATTCCCCAGAGAAGAATGAAGATCCCAATCGCGACTCCAAGGACGAACAGCCTGAGTCCTGGATAGATGAGGTCATCCATGTGGAAGCTGGTCAGGGTGTTGATGAGTCCGCTCAACCAGGAGAGGTTCGTCGCACCGTTAATCGAATCCGGCGGGGTGAGGGTATACGTGAGACCGCCGAAGTGCCCGAGCATCAAATCGGCCGCGATGGTGGAGATGCCGATCGTGATCAGCGCTTCGCGTAGATCCCGGTTCTGGGTCACCCGTAAGTGGGACTGCTGGACGAAGAAGCCCGCCGTCACGAGGGCGACGGCCAGACCCGCAAGCGCAGCCGAAAGGGTGCTGATATCGCCGAATCGCGCCAGAGTATAGAAGACGACCAGCCCCATCGCTGCGACGATGATCACCCCGGCTCGCAGGCTGGGGATGTCATTTTGCAGTGGTCGCAGCAACGACTGTTGCATCAACACGCCGGTGACCATCAGGATACCGGCGGCGGCCAGTACACCCAGAATCCAGTTGCCGCTCCCATCCGCGAGCGACCAAGCCACATACCCTCCGAACAGGTAAAAAGAACCGTGCGCGAGATTGACCACGCGCATCAGCCCGAAGATGAGCGTGAAACCGCTGGCAATGAGGAAGTAAACGGCGCCTGCGGTCAAACCGTCCAGGGTGTTTAACAGGAACTGGTGCATATCAAAGGACGTGATTTGCACCGGCCAGTGTTCTGAGGCGCGCAGAACCGTCGCCAGGAGCAGGAGGACAGCTAGCGCGGCCCCGGCAGCGACGAGTACGCTGCGCTTATCCGCACGCCGCCAACCTCCAGTAAGGAAGTCCATCGGCTGTCCTCGCATTGACTGAGTACTAGACATGAGTCTTTGACTGGCCGACGTCACCACGACGGCGTATGGAAATCCGCACGGGCTATTTCCTCTCCAGACCCCGGACTCGTTCAGAAAGGCCGTGACACTGTCCCCCCTATCCGGGGACAGACAAGTCCCTATCTATCAATCGCACTATACCATCGATAATTGATAGTTTAGAACAGGCCCGGAGCGGTGTCAACGCGGGATGCTCAAACATCGCGCTATATCATCGATATTCGATATTCTACGTTCCATCTCATGGTGGTGCAGACGATTGCGCCACGTGGTTGGGAGGAGGAGGATGCATGGCTACCGCCGCTGAAGAGGTTCTGGGTTCTTTCTATGGCAGTGACGACGTTCCTATCAGTTGGGATGGGGACGAGCGCGAGCTGTTCTGGATCTTCGACGATCTGCACTGTCCCAATCCCGTCTCACCTATGTTCTTCGACATCGGCGGGTGGTGGCTCACCTGCGATCACATGTTCCGCCGCTTCGGTACGCCGTTCGGCTGCGACTGGATCGCCAAGAACATCAACGGCTATGTCTATACGGCAGCAGTTCCTGCCGACTCGAGCATCCGGGTCGAGGCCACGGAGTACCAGAATCGATACGTTCCGCGGGTGCCCCGCGATCCCGACTATCCTGCGCGAATCGGCGCGTATATGGGCGCGGTTCTTCCACACTACGGGCGCCATTTCCTCGACTGGTGGCGGGATCGGCTGCGTCCGGAGATCGAGCGCAACTTCGCCTACCTCGACGGCTATGACCTCGATGGGTCTGGATTGATCGAACTGGCCATCCTCCTGGAGGACGCCATCGACATTCATGACCGGCACTGGAAGATCCACTGGATGCTGAACTTTGCTCAGTTCACGGGAACCATGGACCTCAACGGAACCATGCAGGACGTGAAAGGCTCGGTCGATCCCGCCTTGATGGGGCGGCTCCAGAGCTCCATCGAGGACCGCAACTGGGACAGTGTCGAGGCGCTCTGGCGTATCAAGGAAGAGGTGAAAGCCGATTCGCAGCTGCGTGTTGCTTTCAAGGGAGATACGGCGGCTGATGTCATGCGCGCCCTCCGCACCTCGGAGCGCGGCCGCAGGCTCATCTCTGAGCGGATCGAATCCTACCAGCAGGAGTTCGGCTACAAAGCTATTTGGTCCCACGAGTTTGCCTTCGTCACCTGGAAAGAGAACCCGGCGCCCATCGTCGAGGCGATCCGCGGCTACCTTGAAACCGACTACGACTACCAGACGACCATTCGGGCGGTGCGCGAGGACCTGGACGCGGCCATCCACGAACTCATGGACGACGTGCCCGAAGGTGAGGCCAGACAGAGGCTCCAGCAAGTGCTCGACGTCTCACTGCGCATGAATCCGCTCACGCCGGATCATCACTTCTACATCGATCAGGGTACGAATGCCCGCCTGCGGATAATCCTCATTGCCATTGGCCGCAAGCTTGTCGATGCTGGTCTGCTGGACGACCCGGAGGACGTGATGTATCTGCGCTATAACGAGCTCAGGGTCCTCATCGCCGATTCTTCGTCGTTGGATGCCAGGACCGTCGTGTCCGATCGCCGCGATGAGCGTGAGGCGGCATTCGCCGTCCGGCCTCCGGAATGGGCTGGAACCGCGACCAAATCAGCGCTCGACTTCCCGTACAACTCCCTCTGGGGGTTCCCGGACAAGTTCTATCGGGAACCTCCCAAGAAGACCGGCGAGATCCTCGGTCTCGCCGCATCGGCCGGCGTGGCCGAGGGGCTGGCGCGCAACGTCGCGTCGCTTGACGAGTTCGACCGAGTCAAGGAAGGAGAGATCCTGGTCTGCCGGATGACGAATCCGGCCTGGGTCGTGCTCTTCACCAAGATCGCCGGACTCGTCACCGATGCGGGAGGCGCTACGTCCCATCCGGCGGTGGTAGCTCGCGAGTTCGGCATTCCCGCTGTCGTCGGCGCGTCGAACGCGACAGAGCGAATCCAGACAGGCGATCGCGTGCGCGTCAACGGCGCCACGGGAGTGGTGGATATTCTGACGTGAGCGTCACCCGAACTGTCCTTCGCGAGCAAATCAAGGAGGTGCTGCTGGAGCGCATCCTCAGCGGGTACTACAAGGCGGGCGACCGCATGGTCGAGACGCAAATCGCCCACGAGTTCGGAACGAGCCAGGCGCCTGTACGCGAGAGCCTGCGCGATCTGGAGTCCCTGCGCTTCGTTGAATCACAGGCCTTTCGTGGCACCCGTGTTCGCGCCATCACGCAGGAAGAGCTGGCGGAGATCTATCCCGTTCGCGCCGCCATCGAAGAGGCGGCCGCGCAGATGGCCGCGCTCCATCTCGACGGCAGGCTAAGCGATCTGAGGCGGGAGCTAGAGGCCATGCGGCGGGCAGCCGACTTGGGAGATCTGCACGATCAGGTGCACCACGACGTGGACTTTCATAGGTTGATCGTCCACGCATCCCAGAACACGACATTGATCGAGGTGTGGAGTTCCCTGCGCATCGAAGCGCGGACACTCATCACGTCGGTGCAGACGCACCTCGATCTCCACCAGATCGCCGAGATGCACCTCCCCATTCTTAAAGCGTTCGAAGCTCGAGATCCGGAGTTGGCCGGACGAGCAATCCGTGCCCATGTCCTCGCTTTTGGAGAAATCGTGTTGAAAGGAGCGCCACTTGAGTCACCTCGTTGATCTGTCCATGCCCGTTCACCGCGATATGATCACCTTCCCAAGGATTACGCCGCCCACTCTGCTGATGTATGAGACCTGGGAGGAGTTCGCCGAGCGTATCGGCGCCGCGAAGTTTGGCGCCACATGGCTAACCGCGTCGTATCTCGTGATTCAGAGCGATCACGTGGGGACCCACATGGATGCCGTCAAGCATCTCCGCGGGCCCGATTCCCCTGGACCCGAGAGCATCCCGATCGACTATTGCTTCTCTGATGGTGTAGTTCTGGACTTCCGCCACAAGGAGTTCGGCGCGGGTATCAGCACGGCGGAAATCCAGGAGGCGCTGGACAAGATCGGGTATGAGCTAAAGGAAAAGGACATTGTCCTCATTCAGACGGGTGCGTCGGCATACAACAGCGAACAGCGCTACCTGACCGACCATTGCGGCATGACCGGTGATGCGACCCGATGGCTGATCTCCAAAGGCGTGCGCATGATGGGGATCGACGCCGTCACCTTTGATCCCCCGGTATGGGCCATGTTCGAGCGAAAACAGTTCTGGGAAGCGCACCTGGTGATGATGGACGAGGATTACTGGCATATCGAGAACATGATGAACCTCGACCAACTTCCTTCCCACGGGTTCAAGCTTTCCGTCTTCCCCATCAAGTGGACAGGGACGACGGCTGCACCCGTGCGAGCGATTGCCATCGTCGATGACTAGCCGCGTGGTCACGTGGCTCACCGACCAGCGGTGCAAGGACCCGGTGGTCGCCGGAGGGAAGGGCGCAAGTCTAGCGGCCATGGCTGCCGCGGGCCTCCCGGTTCCCCCGGCATTCGTCATTCCTGCCCACGTGCTCGAGGACTCGGTCGATGCCGAGCGGCTGCGCGCACTCGCTCGAGTGCGCGATCACGCCGAGGCCCAGAAATTGGTGCGTCAGGCATTTCTGCCACAGGATGAGATCGTTCCCGCCTACGAGCGCTTGGGTGGGGCCGTCGCGGTTCGATCGTCGGCCTGTGCGGAGGATTCCGAAGCCGCCAGCTATGCTGGTCTCCAGGAGACATATCTCGAGGTCGAGGGAGGCGAGGAGGTTTGTCGGCGCATAGTAGATTGCTGGTCTTCGTTCTTCAGCGAGCGGGCGCTCTTCTATCGCGATGCTAAGGGCTCGCTGGACGACCTCGGCATGGCCGTGGTTGTCCAGCAAATGGTGAATTCCGCGAAGTCCGGGGTGATCTTCACCGTCCATCCGGTCAGTCGCCGCCGTGAGCGCATGGTCATCGAGGCGGTCTATGGTTTGGGCGAACAGGTTGTCTCTGGCGAGGTCACACCGGATCACTACGTCGTCGACCGCAAGGGAACGGTGAAGCTGGAGCGTCTGGTTCACGGGCGGGTGTTGGGAGACGACGAGCTACACGGTTTATCGGAGTTGGCCTGCCGTCTCGAGGAGTATTTCGGCGCACCCCAAGATGTCGAGTGGGCTATCGCCGGCGACCAGATGTACCTGTTGCAGTCGAGGCCGATAACAACAATATGACACTGACTGCTGCCTCACCGAAATGGCTCGCTCCCACCTCGATCGAGGAAGCGCTCGAGCTTCGCACGCACTATGGCGACGACGCAACCGTCGTGGCGGGCGGCACCTATATTGGCATTCTGATGAACCAGGGATTTCTTGTGCCCGGCGCACTGCTCAGTCTCCATCGTGTCCCCGGCCTGAGCTTCGTCGAGGCCAACGGTGAGCTTCACCTCGGGGCCATGACGACGCATCGGACCGTCGAGCGCTCGGAACTGGTGAAACAGAGCTGGCCCGCGCTGGCCCGCGCGTTCTCGCTGGTTGCCAGTCCACGCGTGCGCAACCAGGCGACCGTGGGAGGCGTCCTTGCCGACGCCGACTACGCCTCCGACCCTCCAGCCATGCTGACCGCTCTGGGAGCACGGGTCCTCCTGCGGTCCCTGCATGGTGAGCGTGAGGTTCCCATCGAAGACTTCATCCTTGGCTACTACGAGACCGATCTCCAACCGGATGAGCTGGTAACCGAAGTGCGTGTCCCCGGCGACGCCGACCATGCCGTCTATCGGAAATTCCGGTCTCGCTCAAGTGAGGATCGTCCCTGCGTCGCGGTGGCAGCAGCACAGAAAGGGAAGCAGCTTCGCGTCGTGGTCGGAGCCGTCACGGAGCGGCCACAGTACTTTCCGGACGTATGCGACCTGCCGGGCGACGCCTTGTCGGTCGAAGAGATTGCGGTTGAGATCGGCCGCCGGTACGCGGAGCGCATCGAGCCTATTTCCGATTCACGCGGCTCCTCCACCTACCGACGGCGGGTGATCGCGGTCGAGGTGCGGCGGGCTATCGAGGATCTCGCTCATGCCTGACCCCCGTATCACTGGGTCCTATCGCTATTCGCAGGACGTGACGCTGCCCGACATGTGGCACGCCGTTATCCTCCGATCTCCATATGCGCACGCGCGCATCCTCAAGGTGGACGTATCGGGCCTGCCCGAAGGCGTGGTCACGCTCGTGCCCCACGACATTCTGGAAACCAATCGGTATGGGTGCCAGATCCAGGACCAATCCGTCCTGACGGTGGATCGCGCCCGCTTCGCTGGGGATCCGGTGGCCGCGGTGGCAGCGCCCACGCGGCGTGAAGCGGAGGAGGCGATCACCCTCATCGACGTTGAGTACGAGGAGCTTCCCGGCGTGTTCGACGCGGTGGAAGCTGCAGCCGGGGGAGCGCCGCTGGTCCACGAGAACCACCACATCTCGGATAACGACGCCGCCTATTTCGGGATCCGGTCGATCGATGGCTCCAACGTCTGTCACCGCTTTCGCATCCGGCACGGAGATATCGAGGCCGGACTCGCACAGGCGGAGGTCGTGGTCGAAGAGACGTATCACATCGCAGGTGCGCAGCACGCTCCCATGGAGCCGCATGCGTCAGTTGCCCGGTGGGAGGACGGCCGTCTAGAGGTCTGGACGGGTACGCAGACCCCATTCAACCTCCGTATGGACCTGGCCGGTATCTTCGACATTCCGCAGGAGCGCGTTCGCATCATCTGCCCGCCCATGGGTGGCTCGTTCGGCGCCAAGACCTTTGTGCGCATCGAGGCCATCGCAGCGTGTCTTGCGCGCAAAGCCGGTCGGCCCGTAAAGATCGTGCTGGACCGCAACGAGGAGTGGCTTACGCTCAACCGGCACCCTGCGACGGTGCGCGTGCGGATTGGAGCCCAGCTGGACGGCACACTGGTGATGAAGCAAGTGGAGTGCTGGGTAGATACCGGAGCCTATGCGGATTGTGGACCGGGCGTCGCACAGAAGATGGGGTATGCCGGCGTTGGCCCGTATCGCATTCCACATGTGGAAGTGGACTCGTTGTGCGTTTACACTAATCTGCCGCCGAACGGCGCCTTCCGGGGATATGGAGCGATGCAATCGGTGTGGGCCTCGGAGCGCACCATGGACCTGCTCGCCGAGCGGCTCGGCATGGACCCGCTGACCCTTCGCCAGAAAAATGTCCTCGTCGACGGCGACCGATTCTGCACTGGGGAGGAGATGCACGACGTACACTTTGCCGAGTGCCTGCAAAACGCGGCCGATGCAGTCGGCTGGCACGAGGATCGAAAGGGCAAAGGCCTGTGCGTACTGTTGAAGGGCATGCAAACGCCCAGCAGAGCGTCGATCGTCCTTGAGAGAGATGATGACGATGGCTACACCCTTCGCTGCGCGACCGTCGAGATGGGGCAGGGAGCACGCCACTCCATTCGGTTGATGGCTTCGCAACTGCTCGGCGTCGACGTCGAGCGCGTGCGCTTTCCCGATCCGGATACCGATCTGATCCCCTACGACACACGTACCACCTCGAGCCGCTCGACGTACATGATGGGCCGGGCGCTGGAAGGCGCCGTCCGGGATCTCGAGATAGACGGGCGCACCGGTTGCGGCGAAGTGCTCAATGCCGGTGGGCTTGACCCGGACACCGGGCAGGGCATTGCCTCCACCCACTGGCACCAGGGCGCCGCGGCAGCGGAACTCGACGTCGACGAGGAGACGGGCACGATGCGAATCCGGAGGCTCCACGCGTCGGTCTATGCCGGCAAGGTCGTGAATCGGAAGGGCGCGGAGCTTCAGAACGAGGGGGCGATGATCATGGGACTGGGCACGGCGCTGTTCGAGGCCATCGTGTTCGACAACGGACAGACTACCAACGCCAACCTCTCCGACTACTGTATCCCCGCGGCGGATGACGTGCCGGTGCTCAGGCACGATCTCATCGAACGGGAAGGGGCGGAGATTCACGGTCTCGGTGAAACGGCCCTTCCGCCGATTCCGCCGGCCATCGGGAATGCGCTGTACTCCCTTGGGATCCACGTTACGGATCTTCCCATGAGCCCTGAGCAGGTGCTCGACGCCATCGATCATCGAGACGCCGCGAGGCAATCGGCCCCGGCACCGTGTGCTTCGTCCGCCAGTGACAGTGCAGCCTCATGATGATCCGCTTCTCGCTTAACGGCTCCCCGGTGGAGACCGATGTGCGCCCAGACGAGATGTTGATGGAGGTGCTGCGCGGCCATTGCGGCCTGACCAGCGTGCGCGCAACCTGCGAGATCGGCGTGTGTGGCGCGTGCACGGCACTCGTTGACGGTGATCTCATCTCGACCTGCCTGTTTCTCGCTCCTCTCGCGGATGGGCGTACCATCACCACCGTTGACGGTCTTGGGGGCAATCACGTGGTGCAGGAGGCGTTCCTGGAGACGAACGCAATGCAATGTGGCTACTGTACGCCAGGGATGATCCTGACCGCCAAACGGCTGCTCGAGGATAATCCTGCCCCGACGGAAACGGAGATCAAGGTGGCGCTTGGCGGAAACCTCTGCCGCTGCGGGTGTTACGTGAAAATCGTTGAAGCCGTGCAGCTCGCCGCCGGTCGAATTCAGGGGCCCGGCAGCCGGCCATGAAGTTCGTCACCTACGCCGCCGGAGCGGGTCCGAGAGTGGGTCTACTGGAGCAGGGCCGCGTGCTCGACGTCGGCTTCAACGGCGACATGGTGGGCTTTATCGAGGCTGGCGCGCCCGTTGCCGTCCGGACGCCGATCAAGGACGCGATTCTGCTGGCACCGCTTCGACCGCGCTCTCTACGCGACTTTCTCGCGTTCGAGGGGCATCTGCGAAACGTCATGCCGCGCCTCGGACGTGAGATTCCCGATCAGTGGTACACCGTGCCGGCGTACTACAAGGGATTACCGGATACCGTGATCGGCCCAAACTCAGACATTTCCTGGCCGGCATACACCGATCGATTGGACCACGAGCTGGAGTTCGCCGCGATCATTGGGCGGAAAGGGAAGGATGTTCCGGTGGGCGAAGCCCTGGACTACGTCTTCGGCTACACTATCTGGAACGACATGTCGGCCCGCGACACGCAGACCGATGAGCTGCCGATCGGCATGGGCCCAGCCAAGGCGAAGGACTGGGACGGCTCGAACGTACTGGGTCCCTGCATCGTTACGGCCGCCGAGATCGATCCGCAAAACCTGCATATGTCGGTGCGTGTGAACGGTGAGACCTGGGGCAGCGACACGTCGGCGCACATGCACCACTCCATCGCGGAGATGATCCGATATGCTTCGCAGGCGCAGACCATCTATCCTGGTGAGGTCTTCGGCTCTGGGACGGCCTCCGGCGGGTCCGGAGTCGAGCTCGACCGCTGGCTGAAAGAGGGGGACCTGGTCGAGATGGAGGTCGAGGGAATCGGCATCCTCAGCAATCGAATAGGACGAAAAGGAGTATGACATGGCGTATGTGGTGACCGCTGTCTGGAGAGCAAAGGAAGGCAAGGCGCCGGTAATCGAGCGCGTCATTGAAACGATGACACCGCTCTCACGGCTTGAGGATGGATGTCTGTTCTATCAAGCGCATCGGTCGTTTGAAGAACCCGGTACGTTCTTTCTGTACGAGCAGTATCGGGACGCAGCGGGCTATGACGCGCACATGGCGACTCCGCACTTCGAGCAGTTCGTTCGAGGCGAGGCGATCCCCAATCTCGAGTCCCGCGAACGAGCCTTTTACGAAACCATCGACCGTGATAAGGGGTGACCCCGCGTGAGCCGCATCGTTGACCTGAGTCCGACGGTCCCGCAAGGCTTTATGGGGCCGCCGTCCACCAACCTCGGTGTGCAATTCGAGGTCCGCACCAAGCCCGGGTACTGGCAGTCAGGGCAGGTGACCATGAGCCTGCACACCGGCTGCCACGTGGAATCCGCACTTCACTGCATCGAAGGGGGAGAACCGATAGATGGGGTGAGCCTCGATCGCGTCATCGGCACGGCTGTCGTGCTGGACTTCACTCCCATCGAGGAGATGGCGCTCATCGACGTGCTGGACCTGGAACGAGCAGTTCAACGGCTCAGGGAGAGTGATGAAAAGATTCGCGATGGCGACATCCTCCTCCTGCGCACCGACTGGGCGCAGCAAGCCATTGGAACTCCGCAATACTTTGGTCGATCTCCCGGCCTGACCGTGCCTGCCGCGCGCTGGCTGGTAGAGCGGAGTCCGAAGTGCATCTGCTGTGACTTCTTCGAGGAACCGGCGGCGCGCGAGCCTGGATGGACTGCCGATCAGTTTGTGGTCCACCGGGCAATCCTCAGCGCCGGGATTCCCCTGGTCGAGGGGCTGGTGAACCTGCGGGATCTTCCAGCGCGGTGCCAATTCTTCGCGCCGTTTTACCATCTCGCGGGGATCGACAGCGCTCCCGCACGCGCCTTTGCCATCGTCGACGAATGAGCGCGGCCCCACTGCGCGTGCACTGGCTTCGTCACGGACGGGTGTCGCACCACCGGGGAGACGTGTCTGTAACCGAGCAAGGTCTGCAGGAGGTCGAGGAGTCCGCCAGGCGCATGGTGGCAAGTCTGGAGTCGGCTGAAGTGGTCTCCACTCTGCACACTGCCACGCTCCGATCCCGGGAAACCGCGTACGTGCTGGACAGGATCATGCGCGCGCATCCGGACCTGCCTCCCCATGTTCGATTTCGGGCGCCACTCGAGGAGCAGGCCATACGCAATCCCGACATCTATATCGGCGGCCTGCGGGTGGAAATGGTCAGCACCGCCGAGGCCATGGCCGGGCAGACAGAGGTAAACGGGCTCGGGCCGGACGCCGTTGAAGTCCTTCCCTTTTACAGGGACTTCTTCACCCTGCACGACCGCATCGGATACTGGATCGAGCACCCTGACCCTCCCGGAGAGAATGCCGATGCCGTCGCGCGCCGCATGATGGCCTTTGCCGCGAGCCTGTCCCAGCTTCCGCGGGAGCTTCCCGCGCGCTACATCTGCGTGACACACTCCCCGCTCATGCGCGCGTTTCTGACACGATATCTGTCGAACGAGGATCCGGGCGAGCCCGAGTTCATGGAGACCATCGATCTGACATTTGCGGGCGACGGCACCATGGAGATCCGCTTCCGCGACACAGTGGTCAAGCGTGAAATTGCCGAACCTGGGAGGGCATCGTAGCGCACGTCTGCGTGCAATGGCGCTTGATCATGGTTTCTTCCGCATCTCCCATTGCCGAAGAAACATCTGAAACACCTGGTCCGAACATTCCGGATCGTTGATATTTGCATCAATTCGCACGCAGCAGATATCGGGGCGCAAGTTCAATGTAATAGCCGTGAAGAGAGCGTCGTCCGCCTCGGGATCGACGAACGGGCCATCAGGGAGCGCCTCGTACTGGTCCAGCCCTTTCAGCGGCAACGCCACGGCAATCGGTCCACTCGCCAGGTTGACCTTCGAGGCCAAGATTGCGCCGAGTTCGGCGCTCTCTGTCACATTGGTGCGGACGGCGCAGACATACGGGTTGTGGACCACGAGCGGGCGTTCTGGCGCATCGTATCGCGCAGGTACGGAGGATCGAGGACCGAAATTCAACACTTCGATGGCTCCTGGCACCACGACCTGGGGAATCCCGCGACGAGATGCCGCTTCCAGGCGATAGGGGCCGGCTCCGAAGATGCCGCCGAGCAGATGATCCGTCAGCTCGCTGACCGTGTAGTCGATGACTCCGTCGATGAGCCCATCATCAATCAGTTCCTCCATCGCTCGGCCACCGGAGCCGACCGCGTGGAACACGATGGCTTCGAAGCCTGCACTCTCCAGGTTCCAAACGAGGCGCAGCACGCCCGGCGTGGTGATGCCGAACATGGTGACGGCGATCAGTGGCGCGCCTGACATAGCCGCTGCGTCAGAGTCACCCTGCACCATGCCGGCCACAGCGCGGGCAGCGTTGGTCAAGATAGCTCGCGATACCCGGTTGAGTCCGGCGATGTCCGTGACCGAGTGCATGACGCAGAGATCCCTGGTACCGACGTAGCCTCCAATGTCGCCCGATGCCATGGTCGAAACGAGTAGCTTCGGGACGCCCAATGGGAGGGCGCGCATCGCGCCGCTGATGACGCTCGATCCTCCAGAGCCCGCCAGGCCCAGAATACCGTCGCACCGGCCCTCTTCCCGCAGGCGCCGAACAATGGTCACCAGTCCCTGCTCCATGGACGCGAGTGCGATCGCTCGGGTATCGGTACCTTCACGTCCGAAGCGCAGGTCCTCGAGATTCAGTCCCGCGGCGTGTGCCACATCCTCGGCGGAGATATCCGGCTCGATGGACGGCTCACCCAGCACGCCGAAGTCGATGACGATCGGAGTGACGCCTGCTTCCAGCAATCGAGCTTTGACGAACGCGTACTCGCGTCCCTTCGTGTCGAGGGTACCGATGAGGGCGACGGTTCGCATGTATGTGCCGGCAACCGGCTATCGCGGTTTGAGCTTGAGACACTGGAATTGCTCGACGACGGAGGCGATGGCCCGCTCAACCGGGAGGCGCTCAATGCTCGAGGCGCCGAGGTAGCCGTCGACGGAGGTTTGGTCGAAAGCGATCTGAACGCTCTCGGGGTCCTCGAGCGGGCCTCCGTGGGCCACAACGATGACGTCGTGACGAGTGTCGCGCGCGGCCTGTGCCATCTGCTCGAGCTTGGTGCACACGTCGTCAAGGGGGAGCGCCTGCTCGGCGCCGATCATGCCTCCAGTGGTGAGGCCCACATGCAGACCGATGAGGTCCGCACCGGCATCGGCCATCATACGGCACTCTTCCGGATTGAATGCGTAGGCGACGGTGAAGGTGTCGCTCTCTCTGCAGGTTCGGATTAGCTCGACCTCCTCGGGGTACCCGAGGTGCGTGTGGTCGATGTGCCGGCGAAAGGCGCCATCGTACAGGCCGGCGGTTGGAACGTTGGTGACCCCGGAGAAACCCATTGCAATCACCTCGGTGATAAGGCGATCGACGTCGCGATATGGATCCGCCGCGCCGATTCCCCCAACCACCGGCGTGTCGTTCACCACTTTGAGGATGTGTCGTCCCAAATCGAGGGTCATGGCATTCGAATCGCCATAGGCAAGATACCCAGCCAGAGAACCAAATCCATCCATACGGAACGGACCCGTGTTATACGCCATGAGGATATCGATGCCGGCACGATCGGCAGCCTTCGCCACGAGCCCGATGCCCGCGCCTCCCATAATGATCGGCTCCCGCGCGGCCACCTTCCGCCTCAGCCGCTCCAGAATTTCGCCGCGAGTGAACTGCCGCATCGCCCCGTCTCCTTTTTTTGGTCCTGCTCCGTTCGTGCGTCATCTATCGACCACCGCGGAAAGCTCCGCCCCGATACTGTGCGCAATCGCACTTCGTTGTAGCATGGTTGGCCATAGTTGGGAGAAACAACCGGCGGAACGTGGAAAGAGGGCCGCGGGACGAACCATCGGGAGGCCCTCCATGTGAGAGGAGCAAGATATGGGAGCGGGCTTCACGTATCGGATGGGACGTATCTTTGGAGGCGGGGAAGGTCGGGCCGTCATCGTGCCGGTGGACCACGGCCTATTGTTTGGAGCCATCACCGGTCTGGAAGATCCCTGCGCTCTGCTAAAGCGCCTGATCGCAGCCGGCATCGATGGAACGCTCCTGTCGCCCGGGATCGGACGCCAAACGGCTCACCTGTTTGCCACGCGCACCGCACCCGCGCGCGTCCTCGCCGTCGATCTGCCCCTTCAGTCAAACGTCCCCGGCGGCGCCGAAGATACGCTGGGGTACGACCTCATCGGAAGTGTGGACGACGCTCTGGCCCTCGGATTCGACGCCGTGAAGACGATGATCGTGTGGGGTGTCGACCACGGCCTCCAGATGAAGATGCTCGCCCGCATCGCGACCATCCGCCAGGCTTGTAATCGCTGGGACATTCCGCTGATGATCGAGCCCGTGCTGTGGGGCGGCGCGCTTTCCGAGGCCCAGAGAGGAGACCCGTCGACGATTGCCCATGCGTGCCGCGTCTGCGTCGAGTTGGGCGCCGATATCTTGAAGGCCCCATACATTGCCGAGGATGTCGCGCTGCGCGAGCTCGTTGCTCGAACGCCCGTGCCCGTCGTACTTCTTGGCGGCGCCAGACGAGGAACCTTGTCCGAGGTCCTCGAGACCGCGGAACGAGGGATGCAGGCGGGTGTACGAGCGGTCGTATTTGGGCGCAACGTCTGGCAGCACGACGATCCAGTCCACGTCGTCCGTGCGTTGCGGCGAGTCGTGCACGAGGGTATGTCTGCCAGCGATGCCGCGCGCGATACGGCGACAGTTGCGTGACGGCTCGGTCTCGGGACCCCCTAAAATTCTGACCAATCGCGAGCCAGCATGCAGAGGAAGGCATCGCGCCGTTCCTTTAGCGCCTCGGCGCTGCGCTCTGACCAGTCATAGAATCCTCGACCGGTTTTCACTCCGGTTTCCCCTCGCTCCACTTTCTCCTCGAGGAGCGGGAGCGGCTCGGGCGAGCGGCAGAGGCCGGGAACGAGAGAGCGCTGAACGGAAAGGCCGAGATCGATTCCCACGATATCGTGGTGCTCCAGGACACCGTACACGGGCCACCGCCGCCCTGGCCCCATCTTGAGTGCCAGGTCGACATCCGTCGCGCTAGCGATGCCCTCTTGAATCATGTAGGTGGCCTCACGGAAGAGCGCATGCTGCAGGCGATTGGCAATCTGGCCGGGGACATCCTTCCGCGCGACAACCGGGGCTTTGGCGCAGCGGCGCATCAAGGCCACCAGCGCGTCCACCGTCGCATCGGAGGTGCGCCCGCCCTGGGTGATCTCGACCAGGGGCATCAGATGGGCTGGAAACCAGAAGTGGAGCGTCGCCGCTCGTTCGGGATGCCGAAGACCCACGACAATGTCGGAGATCCGCAGCCCGGAGGTATTGGAGGTCAGAAGAGTATCAGCGCTGCATACATTCTCGAGTTGTGACCATAGCGCGCGCTTCGCCTCCAGGTTCTCCACGACGGATTCTTGCACGAGGCCCGCTCCCTCAACCGCCTTCGCAAGATCCGTGGTACCCCACACCCGCTCACGCAATTTCGGAGCTTGCTGGTCGTTGAGGAGTTGATGAGCTATAAGGAAGGCAAGAGCTTCATCCAGCCGGTCGAAGCCGCGCTGAATGCTGTCGGTCGAGCGGCCGAACAGGGCAACACGACTACCACCCCGCGCTAGAGTGAGGGCCATGCCCGGACCCATCATTCCCGTGCCGATCACGGCGACCCGAGCGAACCTATCCTCCACGTTGCGTCCTCTCAACGATTCTACCCCCAAGGAGGGTATGATCACACCGACGTACCTTCCACAATGTAGGATAATCGATGATCATTGACGGGGAGAAGTGCGTCGAAGAATCGGTGTCTGCCTTTGACCGACCGTGCGCGCAGGTGGTCGAGTTCATCCTCGCACGCCTGACATGCATCCTTGCCAGATTGTGGTGTCCGGGCCGATGGCGCGTCGAGCGATCGACGAGCGGTCCGCTGGAGCGCGATGAAGTCGCTCGTGTCGATTAGCTGTGCCACACGGTAGTCGGCATATCCGCGTGGTGACGCTGGACGTCTTCCAGGTCGGCTGCAACGTCGATGTCGCCGATTGGTCGGTCTGGGAGCGCCTGAGTCAGTGTGCGCCAGGTAGCGCCGCGTGATGCCCCCACTGGTTCCAGGGTTGCAACGGCCTCGCCGTCCTGCTCTATTACTAGGATCGACTCGCCCTGGCGACGGACCCCACTCAAGACCGACGCGAGTTCCCAACGCAGCTCAGTCGTGGGAATGTTCGCGTCCATATCTCCACAATACGTGTCCCTGGCACCGTTCGCTCTGACCCTATCTCTATCACGAGTAAGGATCGATTGACGACGATTGTGACGACGGAACTGAGTCACTCATGTCGTGGATGTCCCGAATGACAAATGAAAAAGGCCTGTGAGTGGCGGAATAGTGCACTTGTGTCGCACATGTCACGCCAGTCACAGGCCACAATCACTCTGAGCTATAGGGACCTGGCGTTATTTTTGGCGTAGACGCCCCCTTTTTTAGGGGTACCGACGTGATTGACGACGATTCGAGCGTCGTCAATTTCTCTAAAGTATCTCACTTACGCGGTTTTCCCGCCAACCAGCCTGTTCGATTTCGGCTGGTTGGCGGGAAAAACCACGCCATGCGCGATCATTGTACTTTGCATAAGTACATGTATCCAACCCAAACGAAGGGAGTGTGTTTCGTCTCTGTTTTGAACAGTTCATGCAGAGCATCTTCGGCGTCTATGTCTCGGTCCCGACGAATGGACTGCGTCACACCCAACGCTTTGCTGTGGGAGTCATCCTCGTCTATCAGCTCGCACTGCTCTATCGCTATGAGCATCGGCTCGACCTCCACGTCGGACTCAAACCCTTCCTCCAAGCTGCCTGACGATTTATGACCACTCCTCACTTAGATGCACTGGCCGTGCAGATCCTCCAGGAAGGCGAAGGGCTTGGGAGTTGGAGGGTTGGAGCGCAACTGGGCGTCGGCACTGCGGGCGCGGCAGATGTTCACGTGCGCCATGTTCCCGACCGTCTGAGGTCTCGCCCGTGGCCGGCACTTTAACGCTCGCGGTTGGTCGTCTGACGCATATGCTCGAGTGCCGTGTGCCGTCGCGTTGGTCGTGGTTCCGACCGCAGTGCGGCAACGTAAGCGGGGAAGCCTCCCGCGCTATCCCAGCCCTGCAGGAACGATTCGGCAGCATCGCGACCCGACTGAAGAAGAGCGCTGGACTGCTGCTTTGTGAGGCTGAATTGTGTGCTAGAGATCCCGAGCGTGGGGATGGTGATTGTTCGCACGAACTGATCCAGCTCGAGGTATTGCCGGTCATGTGCCCCAATCATTGTTTCGATGAGGCTCTTGATGAGGTCGAGCGTTTCCTCAACCGGTCCCTGGGGCTGCTTTAGAGAGATGCTGTCGGCCAGCGACTTCCTTGGATCTGCATCCACCAGTTTGAGACCGAAGGATGGCCATCGAGGCGGACCATCCGAGTCGAAGAGCCGAACGGGAAAGTTTGAAAGAATACCGCCATCGACGATGGTATGTTTGCGCTTTGTCTGCATGTTAAGGAAGTGGACTGGCTCGAAGAAAATGGGGACGCTCATGCTCATGCGGACGGCGAGAGCGACTTCGAGCTCGTCAGTATTATCGATGCCCAACTTCGCGGCGTCTTTCGGGAGCACGAGCAGGCAGCGCGCGGTGGTGTCCGATGCAGTGACCTGGACTTTGTAGGCATAGCGGGAGTCGCCGTTCGCGGGGAAGGCTCGCAAATCTCCAAACGTCACGATACCGCGTGCCCGTAATAGCTCTCGCATCCACTCATGGAAGTATTTGCCCTGGTAGATGCCCTGATTCCAGAGCAGGTTCCAGCCCTGGTCCGCGATCGGGATACGATCGCGGGACGTCGGATCGGTGAACTGCGTGAAGTCTTGCCCAGCAATGATGTCATGAATCTCCGGTGCTCGGTAGCCCGCCGCCCACAGCGTCGCGACAATGGCGCCCGCTGACGTTCCCGCCGCGCGTTGCACCTGGAAACCACGTTCCTCTAGCACGCACAGAGCGCCGACCAGCGCGAATCCTTTGACACCTCCACCCTTAAAGACAAGGTCGACACACTTTTCGTCGCCGTGCGTCGCTCGTTGTGCTTCTTCGGTCATCTTCATCACTTTTACTTTACATAGTCGTTTACGAGCATGCTACAGTTCACCGAAGTCTGCACCTTCATGATGCCGAGAGGAAGCTTTGAGCGAGGAGTCCAAGGCCCGATCGTTGCTGTGGTCCTGGCTGGTGATTGCCACGGTTGTTGCCGTCGTGCTGCCCATTGGGTTTGTTCTGACTGCTCCGGCGGCAACTCGGGTATCCGCGAACTCGGCCGGACTGGGCATTCCTCCCATCCCCACTCCATCGGCTGGAGCGCTCCCCTCGCTCTCTGGTCAATACAAGTCATTCTTATACGTGGCGCGGGACGTCAAGGGCGCAGATCCCGGCAAGCGGTGCAGGACTACGAGGGTCAGGACCAGCGTTCTAACTCTGCACTTGGGCGCCAAGCAGACAGGCATGCAGCTCAGCCAACGGCCGGAACGATGGCACGCGCGATCGCCCAAGCGTCAGTACGCCATCGAGAGTCTCTTTCCCCTCGGCTTGGACCAGGTCAAGCGCCGGGCCTGCCGACGGACGCGGGTCAACTTCCCCATCGGTACGACCGGCGGTGCAGATCGTGCCGGTGGCCGGCATCCCGATCGTTGGCGTGGTCCTCGGCTTCCTGGTCGTCGCCATCGCCGGTAACTGGCTCTGGGCGCTCGACTTCTTCCACGTGGTGGGGGGCGGGCTCTGGACGGGGATCGATCTCTTTGTGGGGTTCGTCATCGGCCCCATTCTGGGTCGTCTGTCGATCCAGGCGCGGATGGAGTTCTTTGCCCGGTTCATGCCAAATGTGTTCCTTATAATGATGCCCACGCTGGTGACCATGACTCTGGCATCCGGCTGGCAGCTGGCCCGTCATCTCAACGACCTCTCCACTCGCCGGCGAAAACAGCTTGATGCGGGCGGCGGCAAGCTCGATGCCCAGCGGCAGCCCATCGAGGCGAGCGGATATCTCCGCCACCGCTCGCGCATGCTCAGGCGTGCCCGCTCTTCAAACAGCGCAATCGCATCGTACTGCGTTAGCGCATCCACCTCGGGCAGGACGGCAGCGTCGGGCATCGCCAGCCGCTCTGTAAGCGCAGTGACAAGATCCCTCCCCCTCTCTGGCTTGCATCTCACCACCTGGGCAATCCCTGGGGGTACCAGCGCGGCCTCGCTGGGCGAAGCAAGGGAGACAGCGATAATGCCGTCCGGAAAATCGTCCCGAAGCCATTCACAGGGGTTAATAACCAGCCGGGTCTTCCTAGTTCCACCAGGTCCGGTGATGGTGAGCACCTGTACCTCCGGCCGCCGTAGCAGCTCGCTGATCTCGGCCATCTCTCGTTCCCGGCCAACAAGACGATTGGGCTCATCCGGTACGTTGTTCGACGAGTGCGGGAAAATCAGAGAGGCGCCGGGTGTGGTTGGAGTATCGTTCGGGGCGATCGCAGGCGAGGGCGCCGGCTGAAAAGGCTCGACGTCCGGACCTTGGCCGGCGGCGAAGAACGCGTCGCGCTCGGCTGCCGGCAGCCGTATCGCCTCTGCCAGCCGGCGCATGGTGGCAGGGTGAGGGTTGGTCCGGACCCCGCGCTCCAAATCGCTGATCCCCCGCACGCTCGTCCGAGCCTGGCCCGCCAACTCCTCCTGGGTGAGATGGGCGGACAACCGAAAGCGCCGAAACAGTGCGGCAAAAGTATCGTCAGGCGAGCGAGCGACGACTGTGAACATGTCAACTCATGCTGTCACGCAGGAATTGCGTGGGGATTGCGTGGGCATTGCGTGTGGAACCGGCCAGCGCAACCGTTCACACTACACCTAGCGAGCTAAATCAAGAAGGACTAACGATGACCGATACAGCACAAGCCCGCGGGAACATTTTGGGAACATCACTCTGATAGAGTGACCCTCACGAGGCCCGAACATTTTCACTAACCTACGACACGAAACGGGGGAAAGCCATCATTTCTCGATCTCTGACCACGACTATTGCGATAGCCGCTCTGCTCGGTGCGGTCTATTCGGGGGCCGCAGCCAGCGGCATACCAACAAGCGCCGCACGCGCGGCCGGTTCATCTCTGCTCGT
>JAABUL010001116.1_pt1 | contig 53114 bp, 49 predicted proteins | sample 5559151 | NCBI WGS metagenome assembly JAABUL01 (sample SAMN10711876, study PRJNA513368) | rock metagenome | isolation source: Antarctica rocks | place: Antarctica: Victoria Land, Pudding Butte sud
AGCGTAAAATATGAAGGGTCGTGAATGGGAAATTTCTACTAAAAGGCTATATATCAAACAACAATGATTTTGGCTGTTCGAGATCGCCGAAAGTCATCAACACCCCATTTATCACAACGCGGCCATTTTACACTCCTTCATAGCTGCGGAAGGACACCGTGCCAGAAGTGACATAAAGCATACATGATGTGTTTATTCCTACAGATCATCATCCTTCACGCTTTCGATTCACCAACACGTTTCAAAACGCGGTCTCACCTTCCGTCTACGCAAAGTATACCAACTCCAATACTGCGCAATTTCAAGGATGCACGCTGATCTCCTTTGTCTGCCACGCAAGTCTATCCGACACGTCAAGAAACTTCTTCCATTATTGATCTCGCTTAAGGCGCGCTAGGGCTTGGCGTCACTCTTTCAGTAAAATGACATGTATGTCCCACGACCAAGTAATATCAAAAGTGAACGACTAGACGTTCCGCTGGAGGGTGGCACCGCTATCATCAGCCTAGCTTCACGCGCTCGGGAGCCTTCACTTGACAGTCTCGTCTATATCAATCCTCTGCGCTTTGGTCCTAAATATTCTGTGGACGTATGTATCTTGATATAATATGCATTTGTTATGCGGTTACATCTCCTTTAATGGTTCTATATTGTATATATACCTCGGCTCCCTGCCATGTTCCTTAGCACGAATCTCTTTCGGTGCTGGACTTTGAAGGGCTAGAGGATTTCTTATGTCCTATATACACATTTAGTTTCCATTTCCATTTCCATCTCCCATTTCCATATCGATATGGCTTCAACATCTGCTGTTTGGAGAAAGCGATCGGCAGCCCAAGATGGACCAAATCCTAAGCTCTTTCACGCTGATGACTTGGGAGCTGCATATTGTCATCTCTAGTTGGACCATGCATCTTTTCCAAGTTTTTATTCCAACAAGAAGTATATTCTCAAGATGTCACGACGAATTTTATTGATAACAGGAGTATGACTACTATGGATGTCGCAAGTCTGAACTCTTTAGTACTAATGCAAAGTACATACATAGGGCCAAGTCTCGCTTATATTCACATGAACACAGGTCCCAAGATGCGAGCTCCAGTCATTTAAGGTCCCTGTACGAGAAGTCAGAAATCCTCTTCTGAGCATAGAGATGAGTTGCGAGATGTTCCAGGAATTAAAAACTCCTGAGGCAGGGCTCAAAGCCCAACCAAAGGACTATGTAGGGAATCTACCACTGCTTCCTGGTTGAACATCGATGAGGTGACTTCCAGACTTCAGAAGACTGATCCTGGCAGCTAGAGACGGTACCCAGTCCACAGCATCGTTCTCAAATGCCTGGACCGGACGACAGTGATGCAGTAGATACATCGCCAACGATGGTCTTCGGCATGCGTCGTAACTAATTCTTCCGACCTGCTAGGGACAATAGGTTCCCCCTGCTACCAGCATGGCCGATGCAAACACATACACTATCAACGCAAGTGAATAAGCAACCCAGGAGTCATAGAAGCTCAATCTCGTCTTATATGTTATATCAATCATCGAGGGGAGAAGACTCTCAGATTGACCCTAGAGGTGGGCAGATCTACCACAAAAGCTAAAGCTATCAAGCCATACCCCGACTCCGCGTTGTGCTTGAGGCATACTAAAATCAAGACTGTCATCAAACCCCCTCGACCCCAAAACACTACAAGATTATCTTTGGCCACCGACAAATTCATGGCAAGGAAGGAGCAGACGCCTGACTATCCGATATAAAACAATTAGCGTATCAAGATGATAACGGTGAAGAACAAGTTGTGCAATGGCACGCGACACATGACGTCCAACATGGCGAAGAATGCGTACATCAAGGTGAATACGACTTCGACAACGAAGCATCAGATATATCCACCCTCACGTTCCTGTGCTACCCTGTCTCGACAGTGGATAGACTGGAATCTTGCATTTCAGTGCAGCGAACTTTCGATGTCGGCTTCCTCATGAGTTGCCTTTAAAGGCAACACGAACCCGGTTACATCTCAGCCCAGAAGCGTTGATCAAGACAATGCACCCATATATAGAAACTATCTGGCAAGACACCGTTGAAAGTTGGAACATCGCAGCTACTGTTCCCAGACCAGCACATTTATCTATTGAAGCGCAGGAACCCTCGGCGAGGGGAGCGTGGGCACGTTCAGCGTAACAGTCTACAGAGCCACTTGCCTGCCCTCAGACTGGGTTATTGATGATTCAGTACTTCCGAACGGCGTAAGGAGCTTTTCTTGTCGCACAGACTAGTTGTTATCTTTCGCTACTGGATGCAGTCGAAGAAGAGGAAAATATGAGATAGTCTCAATGAAACCCAATTCTTACTTCTGTCGCTTCTCGTGCTTGATCACCTTCTGATTTCCAGGCTCCTACGAAAGCAGTCCCAAGGAGCAAATGTCACAGGAGCATCAGCGCAGGGGTTTCCATCCATGCACAATCTTTTTGGAGACCCTGTCATGCGCAGACAACTATCTCGAACTAAACTACAAAGCCCCTCCAACATCGTCTTCAGGATCAATCAAAATCCCGAATTCTCCAGGGAATACGTTGAGTGGGCATCAAACCAGAAGGCGAGTAATCCTAATCACATTGACATATATCTAGCTTCTCCACCTCAGTCCATCAGTCAGGCGACAGGGCCCGGCACCACTTACAACAACCGGACCCCGACTGGGCAGCATTACTGAGGAAATGCAGAGCGCCAAAGCCAGGATCATACTCAACCAGCTGGTGGTTTAGAACTGACTGATCGTACAGAGAAGAGTGTGGGAACCAGAATACTATATATATAGTCCGAGAGGCAAACATGTCTGACATCTGTATAACATACGACCGGTAATCCGAACTTGAAGGCGCAAAGTCTTCAAACCGCCGCAATCACAGCAGCAAATCATGAGGAGAGGCAGCAAAATGGGCGGTGCAGAAGAAACGCACAAGTGCCTACAAATATCTGGTCAAGGAGCTTAGTCAAACAAACGCAGATCAACCTACAAGCAAAGGCGGGCTCCGGAGCCAGGAGAACTTCTTAACCTACAAACAGACGTATCAGAGCTCTAGGTGCTGAAGATAGAAGAGATACTGACGCAGATTTATGCCCATGGGAAAAAAAGCGGAAGACGATGTAATCAATGCTCTGATCTACATTGGTTCAGGCACGAACATAGAGCGTGATGTTCCCGTTCGTTTGGCACAATACAACAAGCCTAAGACAAACAAACAGACACAAATTGCCAGTATACGTTCGTCGCGCTGGCTAGGGTATCTAACGGAGAATCACTAAAACCAAAGACGAAAAGACGGTATAAACAGCGCTGGCCTAGAATATATAGTAAGGTGTGCTACCCCAGCTTAAGATAGTGAAACAGATCTCGAACATGGCTTCAAAGGGGAAAGAAATCATTGGAGAGGTTGTCATAGAAGCGTGGAGTCTTATGGCAGAAGATGGATTATGGAGTGCGAAGTATAAGACAAAGGCTGAAGCTTGCCGTATCCTCGATTCAAAGACACTCCAGGAGATCCGAAGGGCCGCAACATGAAGGAGAGGCCGAAAAATACCATTAATATAAGCTGTTAAGGCGGCCTGGGGGAGGATATAGATGGATGGGGTGGAGTGATCTTGCAGAGAAGTATTTGGAGCGATTGGCATCGATTGCCACAAAATCACGCACAAGGGATTGCTAGTGTGGAGTCCGATCCCTTCTGCTGCAAATGCTGCGAGCTTTCGTCTACTGTTCGTTGTGCTTTGAGCTTTCTGTTCTGGACTATGAAATCCAGGACCAAGGACTACGGTGTGCGTTTCTGTTGTCCCCGGTTTTCGCTTTCATATGATCGTGGGGACTCGACCTAGATAGGAGCTCGCTAATTTTGCGCGAAGAGAAGAGAGTGCGATTGCTCCTGGATTATAAAGCGTTCCCGTTTTTGGAGGACTGGAGGGTAGACAGGAAGGGACATAGTTGGATGAGGGTCGTCGGTTTTCGTGAAGGGGCGTGTTGGTATCGTTCCTTATCAGAGTACAAGTATGTAAAACAAAGTACCCTTTTTCCAAAATAGAGAAACAATTCAGATCTCGCTCATTCTTCGTGAAACAAAAGCTTAACTTCTTCACGGCACACCCTGCCAGCGGGAGGTCGCGGGATCGTGTAGGACCGTGATGTGATGCAAGCGAATATAGCGCTGACAACAGAGATTCGTATTGTGAGTTAATTTTCTGCTTCATTGCCTGCAGAACGCGCATCTTGTGATGTATATGTGGACATCAATTCAAACCTCCAGATCTTGCAGCTTTGTCTTTTGGCGAATGACTATTTCGTGGCAATTTCGGAGCCGCCATGCGCGAGGCAGGGGCGATGGCCCTTCAGATTCGATGGTAGACAGACTGCAGGCTTCTCATTTGCGGGGTTTTTATATCGTAGACCCATCCAAAGGACAGGCAGGAGGAGATTTGAGAAAGGACTTAATGTTAAATAATCGAATGATGGACCACATAGGTGGAAGTCTCATTGATCATCTGGCAGCTTACGCCATCAGAGAAGTGAAAATGTGACCATCATTCCCACTGGCTTGCACCTTCCTACTTCGTTACATACCAACAAGTCGGCTGAAGGAGTCTTTGCTGAGATGAAAGACAAGGCGTCACTCTTGACTCTCAACGCTTTTCGTAGGTAAGGGACGCAGATTGATGTTCTGGGCACTGTGCTTCTCTGAATCTGCGTTGAGCGCGTATAGTCATGGTTTTTCGTTTGATCCGATGCTTAAGCTCTTCTGTTGCTTCTTGATACGCGAAGTGGATTATAGTGAGTAGAGGATCTGTCGAAGGAGCTAGGTATAAGCAAGCGGCGTTTTGCGAGCTAGCCTTTGAAGATTATTTCCCATCTTGTGACCATTTAGTGAGAGTGAACGTCACCACGGAATTGCCTGAAACCTATTCCCTGATTCTTTAGCATGACAACAAGTGCCTACTTCGTAATGAGAGTTCTTTTTCTTCTTCGTTTTGTGATACACGACATTCGTTACGATCACATCAAACTACTCCTCCCGCCAACCTCAGTAGGCCCCTGCCCATTCGGCATCTCCCCATTCCTGCCAACAACGAACTCCCTATAGATACCCTCCAGCCTCCTCCTCTCATCTGCACCAATAGAACTTCTCGTCGTAGCCAGCGATGCTTCAATATGCCTCCACTCGATGATGACTTCTTGTTTCGAATCTGCTTTGCCAGCATCGCCATTGCCATTGACATTACGATTTGCATCTTGCTCGACAACGCCACGCCGAGCACGCCTCTCCGTCCGCTCCGCAAGCTTGATGGCATCGAGCTTCGCTATGATGGCGGCATATTCTGCTGCTTGCTTCGCACGATTTATGCCCGAGCTAACACCTCCGGTGGCATCTTCTTTGCCAAACCGAAATTGGAGGATGTCATATTTCGATGAGCGGCCGATTTTCTTGGTCTCTTTACCGCCCTTGCCAGCGGCTTTACCGTTGGCGCCACGATCGCCTAACACATCGTGGATGGCTTCGAGATGTGCGTTGTAAATGACAGCTTGCAGATCAGCACCCGAATAGCCTGCTGTTCGGGCGGCAACCTCGGAAAGGCTTCTCCGATGATCCGAACTCTTGATGATGGATGGAGCAATTGATAGCTTTTTGCTCAGTGCTTGGAGTATGTCTCGTCGATCATCCAAACTTGGAATATCACACAGTAGTGACTTATCGAGGCGGCCTGGTCGCAGCAGAGCCGGGTCGATCAAGTCGGGTCGTGATGTCGCGGCCAGAACATATACACCAGATAGCCCTTCTGCGCCATCCATCTGCGTTAAGAGCTGGTTGACTACGCGGTCTGTAACGCCGGTGGAGTCATGTCCTCGTTTGGGCGCGATGCTGTCGAACTCATCGAAAAATAAGACACAAGGCCTTGCTGACTCTGCTCGCTCGAACAAGTCTCGAATGCTCTTCTCGCTTGCTCCAATATACTTATTGAGGATCTCGGGACCTTTGATACTGATGAAATTAAGTCCACATTCGCCGGCTACTGCACTGGCAAGCAGAGTCTTGCCACAGCCGGGGTATCCATAGAGGAGAAGCCCTGACCGGAGACGAAGAGGGCACTGAGCAAAGATTGGAGCATAAGTTGTAGGGTATTGCAAAGTCTCAAGGAGGATCTTGCGAGTCTCTTGAAGGCCGCCGATAGAGTCAAAGGTCGTCTTTGATGACTGAAGGGTCACATTTCTCAAGGAAGCAGGGGTGAAGCCTTTCAATGCATTCTGGAAGTCTCGTTTGGTAAGAGATATTCCTAAGTCATCAACTTGGTCGGGCGCTTCGTCGACAGAACGTATGAGAGCCTCATTCTTTGCTCGAGAAACCAGCAAGACCAAGTCGCCAGGCATGTAGCCGTCGGTGTGCCCAGCCAATTCAAGAAAGTCAAGATTTCGGTCCACGAAGAACTTCTCGGAACCATCAACAGCTTCCGCGCCAGGCGACCCATCCATCCAAGCAGCCTTGTCACCTTCGCTACTTTGGCTGACATCTCGAGAATGCCCATTGATGCCATTCTCATGGCTCTGTGCTTCTAGGTGGCCCCCAGTCACGGCTTGTAACACCTTTCTTCTTCCGCCCTTATCAGGGACCTTCAGGGGAACAATCTCCCGCACGACATGACCGCCAACAACGACATTGTTCAGAGCCTCTTTTCCCTGTGCTGTAGCCAGGATCACCACGCCCGACTTGGCGCCACAGTACTGCCGTACAAGGGAGCAGACCAATTCACTAATCTGCCGGCTGCGGCCATTGTCACTTGTTTGGAGCTCCGTCTCGACTGGGCAGAGTCTATCAAGGTCGTCAAGGATTACTAGCGCTCGACCACCTAATCTCGTCCCCCATGATGCAGTCATAAATAGTCGTGTCAAGATGTCTTTGACAGTTGCTATGCGAGTCTCGTCTGTCATCAACTTCCGGCAAGGGAAATAGCTGGTATGGTAGAGATGACTCGAACGTAATCGATGACCGAGTAGTTTGGCAAGTGATGATTTGCCCGCACCCAACCCACCGGTCAACAGAACAGATGAACAGTGAGATAGATGAGATGTCAGCTGTGCAATAACGCCGTCGATGCCAATCATGGAGGGAGGCTCGAATGGCAGGGGTTCAGGGGTGAGAGCAGAAGAGTTGGAGGTTGTAAAAGGGTCGGATATCTCTTGTTGAATTTCAATATGCCCTTTCAAGTCCGAGCCAACACACCACTTTGCAATAGGTTTTGAAGATTCTCTACCGTCCACTGGCCTGAGCCCGAATCGAAGGAGGCCCCCTTCAAATGGGCCCAATGGGCTGCCGATTTCAATTCTTGGCAAGACAAGACCGTCTGTGAGTGGTCCGCTCAGCAAGCCTTGGTCATTCTGGCCTTTGCTACCGTAGAGCTCTCTTATCTTCTGCGCCGCAGCCTCCTGGGTTGCTTTTGACTGACCTCCAAACCGGATTCCCTCAACTCCCCCTTTGTTATATGTAAAGGGGTAGAATTTTAAAATCTCTAGATCGCTTCTGGTCACTCGTTGTGGTGCAGCTTCTACTCGCACAAGGCCCCCAACCATATCAGCTGCATCCAACGCAGAACACAATGATCGCGAAAGAGCTACATGGCGAGAGTCTGGTGCATCGTCCCATGTCCTAATCCTTGCAACGACCTCCGATGCAGGCTTGCCGCCTTCGCTTGCATCTATGTCTTTTAGTCTCTGTTGCTGTTGTGGATCCAGAGGTGGCTCGATTCCGGCAGGCTTAATTACTGACACGAAGACAAATTCAAGGTTTCGAAGTGGTTTGCTCGCTGCAATGTCCCGATCAACCCAAATTGTGAGGCTCCTGCTATGGTCTGAAGCTTTTTCTTCTTCCTCGAAGAAATCCGTGCATATGCTCTGGTCTAGGCCACGAAGAAACACTGCGCTGGGACCAGTCGTTTCTCGATAGCTCCGCTGTCTTGCGGTACCACTTTTTGCGCCAGCACTTCGCCGGCTGGTGCTAGCAACGCTTTGACTACCTGTTGTTCGTCCTTTCTGGGATACGTGAGGGCGGGTCTTGGGCGCTACGATGACTTCGCCATCGGGCGCGATTTTCGCAAACGGCGTCGCGGAGGACTGTGGAGGTGTAAGGGAGCTGATTATCACATTCGCGGTAGAAGTGGGGGAAAGGTGGATTGTCAGAGGATGAGCCTGTTGGGCTTGGGCCGAGGGCGCCGTAGCAAAGGCCGGGTTGGGTAGTGCTCGTACTTGGAACAGAAGATTCGATTCTAAGAAGGTCGCATGTAGCTCAATGACTAAAGACAAGGCATTAGCAGAAGAACAGATATAGCCTTCGAGATTTACTCGCTTTCCCAATCTGCCGGAGTCAACGGCTCAATGTGTACGGTATGCGCCAAGGGAGGATCTAAGTGCAGCAACACTCCCACCTGCAGTCTCACCTTAGCATTGGTATTCCCGAAGGCTGCAGTATGATGACCTTCTGGCCATCCGCTAGACCTAGCATGCGTCCAAAAGTAGCATCGATTTCTACCATTTCCACCTCTTCTTTAGCCTTTCTTCCGGTCCTCTCGGCTATGGGCACTGACTTGGTCATGCTCGCCATTCCAGTCCAACCCGTATAAACAGAACGTTGGAAAGGGCCACCAGGCCTCTTAGAAGAGGGAACACCTGGAGAAACGTCTCTGTATTGGAGCTCAACGACGACATTTTGGACAATCTGAACCTGTAAGAGATGATCTGGGAGTGGAACAGTGTGCAAAACTCACCGCTCTTGCATTGTCCAAGACTGTGACTACAGACTGGGGCACGTTGACGAAGCAATTTTTGAGCTGCACCAATTTCACTTCCGCTTGAGTCGGGGTCATAGCTCCCTTTACGTGCTGGCTTACAGGTCGTCAAGTATCGCAAGCCCGCAGAACCGAGGGAGTGACCGCAATGGTGCTATCATCTGAAACCATCCACAAGTCTTTCAGCATCCTGCGGCGAATGGCCCTCCAATTGAAAACGCCTGGGCCGAGGCAACGGCTGTCAATGAACTGTATCGCCCTTTTCAGCTAGATGATGTGTCTAGCTACCGTGCAGAATAACCGTCTCAAGGGGTGTCTAAATTGATACGCGTAAAGACGCGGGTTTCGCGATCTGATTTCTCCACACCTCATGCGTTTGCAGTACAGCGCAATTTCGGTGCCAGTCCTGTATGCTTACCATAGATAGTCTCCCATACCATACATCGTGCAATGGCGCTCCTCACGTTCAGATCGCCCGTAGATTATTCTGCGCAGCAAAGTGAGCGCTTCTAGCTTGCAATGAAGCTCATGACCTAAGGAATATACTGACGATGTTGCGCAGCCGCTTTTGAGGACTTCCTGCTAAACTACAAATCCACACAGACAGATCTAGACCTGGCGGTTCAGGACCTCAATATCGATGGCGACAATTCAAGTGAAGAATACGACATGTTGGACGATGTGACTGGAGGCAAGGATGCAAGACAGCCTAATGGACAATACAAGGAGCCGAAGAGGAAATACATGGATATGTTGCAAAAAGTGGCAGATCGAGAGGTCGACGAAGTGACGATAGAGTTGGACGATCTGGAAAATGTGCGTGGGCAATTCAGCTTTCAGAACGGGATCGAGCTAATAGAATTGGCTGCAGTATGAGAAGAGCTTCGGCGACGACATGCCCCTACGGCTAGTTGACTCGATCGAGCGAAACGCAAAACACTACGTCGATATCCTCTCGCAGGCGGTGGATAAGGTAATGCCGAAAGAGACGAAGGAAATATCTTTCAAGGACGATGTATTGGATATCATCATGTCGCAGCGGGAAAAGCGCAACGAAAGCGTGATGCTGGCCGCAGAGAATGAATTGGACCCTTCGCAAGCCGAGGGAATATTCCCTGCGGAGCTGACGCGACGCTATACGCTTGTGTTCAAACCACTCATGCCCGCTGGAGCAGAGAGTGATAGGAATACAAAAGCCCTTGCCGTTCGGAATGTGCGAGGAGAGCATCTTGGTCACCTTATCACTGTTCGAGGTATTACAACAAGGGTTTCGGACGTGAAGCCATCAGTGCAGGTGAACGCATACACCTGTGATCGATGCGGCTGCGAGATCTTCCAACCTGTCACCGCGAAGCAATTCACACCAATGACAGAATGTCCGGCAGAGGAATGCAAGAGAAATAATTCCAAGGGTCAATTGTTCTTGTCTACCCGTGCATCTAAATTCTTGCCATTCCAAGAAGTCAAGATACAAGAAATGGCAGATCAAGTTCCCGTGGGCCACATCCCCAGAACCCTCACTGTACACTGCCATGGTACTTTGACGAGGCAAATCAATCCAGGAGATGTCATTGATGTTGCTGGCATATTTCTACCTACACCATATACAGGCTTCAAGGCCATTCGCGCGGGTCTACTGACAGATACCTATTTGGAAGCTCAGCATGTAAACCAGCACAAAAAGGCGTACGACGATATAACTTTCGACGCCAAAACTTTCCGACGGATAGAACAGTACAAGAATTCTGGCCACATATATGAGTATCTGTCAAGGTCTATTGCACCCGAAATCTACGGACATCAAGACGTCAAGAAGGCCCTCCTCCTCCTCTTGATCGGCGGGTGCACCAAGGAAGTAGGCGACGGGATGCGAATACGTGGAGACATCAACATCTGCCTAATGGGTGACCCTGGCGTTGCCAAATCCCAACTGCTAAAGTACATTACAAAAGTAGCACCAAGAGGCGTCTACACCACGGGCCGAGGAAGCAGCGGTGTCGGCTTAACAGCCGCAGTAATGCGAGATCCTGTCACAGATGAAATGGTGCTGGAAGGCGGTGCTCTCGTCCTAGCAGACAACGGTATCTGCTGTATCGACGAGTTCGACAAAATGGACGACGGCGACCGGACAGCCATTCACGAAGTCATGGAACAACAAACCATTTCCATCTCCAAAGCCGGCATCACCACCTCCCTAAACGCTCGCACGTCGATCCTCGCAGCAGCCAATCCCCTCTATGGCCGCTACAACCCCAAAATCTCACCCGTCGAAAACATCAATCTTCCCGCCGCACTCCTCTCCCGTTTCGACGTCCTCTTCCTCATGCTCGACCAGCCAAGTCGGGAGTCCGACGAGGAACTGGCCCAGCATGTCACCTACGTGCACATGAACAACAAGCACCCAGAAACCACAGGCGTGGTCTTCACTCCACACGAAGTACGCCAATACATCGCTCAAGCTCGCAGCTGGCGTCCGACGGTGCCGAAAGAAGTCTCGGAGTACATGGTCGGTGCATATGTCCGCATGCGGCAGCAGCAGAAGCGCGACGAGGGTGGGAAGAAGCATTTCACGCATACCTCTCCCCGTACGCTGTTGGGCATAGTCCGGCTTTCGCAGGCGTTGGCTCGATTGAGGTTCTCGTCGCAGGTGGTGACAGATGACGTTGATGAAGCGTTGCGGTTGGTGGAGGTTAGCAAAGCGAGCTTGTATAATGATGGGAGGGGAGCGGCGGATCAGAGTCCTAGCAGTAAGATTTATAATCTTGTCAGGGCGATGAAGGAGAGTGGTGCTGCGGCTGTTGGGGATGGGAGTAGAGGGGAGCTGAGTATTAAGAAAGTTCGGGAGAGGATTATTGCGAAGGGTTTTACGGAGGATCAGTTCAGCCAGGCGTTGGATGAATATGCTATGCTTGATGTAAGTTCTTGCTGTTCTGTACGTGTTGGAATGACCGCTAACGAGAGATGGTGTAGGTATGGCAAACAGCTGCAGAAGGCACGAGACTTGTTTTCATTGAGTCGGGCGATGATGTGGATATGGACGGTACTGAGGATGAGTTTTAGATGTTGTGGGTATGGTGACGGGGCGTAGGGAGTCAATGGATCCTCTCCAAGGCAATTGCTTGTATATCACCACGTTGAACCATGAGCGTATATTATAATCGATACTCTTGGTGAGGTGTTGCACTAGCCAGTCAATTGGAGACTGAAAGTCTCAATATTCGTCTCGTCCCCCCTCGATGATCATTCCAGATCTTGTCAACGATCGTCGCTGGTCCACATCTCAACTTGCTCGCCAAAACCCGTCACTTCTATACATTTTTGCCTCCAGTCACTATCTCCAACCAGAATCTGCAGCTCCTTGGCGATGTATTGAGTTCTCCTCATATCTCAGGGGAAACTTTTCACCAGTTCAACGTCGCTGCCACGAGCCATTATTGGCCGGAGGTAATACGCGTCCACTACAATGATAGCTTTGGCGTAGGTGAAGAGCAACACCCGCCATAACGAATGAGATTACACTAATAGCAACAGGTGGGTGTCGAGTCCACGGCATCCGGGCCAGATACCGGATGGGGATCATCGTAGAATTTGCGTATTCTGGTCATGTCGTTTCGAGGCTGAGATTCAGGTATGTTTAAGAATCAGAAACAAGTCAGCTATCGTCGTTCGAACACGGTATCTTCGTTATACGCATGATACTAATATAGCAGTAGACGGGTTGTTGATCGGTGAGTATAATATAACGAGCGCAAATGTGCTCTAGGGAAGGGGCGAAAATTGTTCATTGACAGCTCAGACATTTGAAATTAGAGGATGAGACTACTGTCCTGAAAAACAGAAAGTCAGTGGTCTGATGGCCTTAGTACGTGATCCTCTAGCTGGAAATTCCCAGATATGGATATGCTAAGTGATGCTGTGAATACTGTAAGTATCGTGATTAAAAGGTTTCTAGTGATCATCGGGGTCTCAATTTCCCCTTTCAATGGTGAGAGAATGCAACGATTAACAGAGAGAGGTGTTTTATGCGTCGCCAGAAGTCCTTTCGGATCTTTCAAGCCGCCTATAGTCGTTGGCCGGTTAGTCGTGCGTTTGTCGCTTAGAGCGGGCTTCGAATCGTAGAGAAACATCGGATATTTAATATGAATCGCCACCATCGCGTACTTGCATCACCACCGTCTGTTTTCAACCCTCAAACGAAAAAGGCAGCGTGAGCATCGCACGCCGCTGTCAAAATATAGACAAGTTTTCGTTTTGGATTGGCAACATGTCATTGTCAACTTTTCTCTGGTCTCTCGGGAGTATCTCTGTAGTCGCAGCCAAGCCTTTAATAACAACAGACTATCAAGCGTTAGACCTTACTCTACCAAGAGCACCTTCAACAATACTTTTTTCAGCCGACCAGCCTATCAGATCAGTGAATACATCGACCGGAAATAGATTAAATATTCAATGTGATGGAGCGAGATTCGGCTACAACCTCAATTTCCGGGACTGCCAGAGTGCACAGGATTACTTCTATCCAGACTCGGAGCAGCGCACGTGGAAAGAGCGCTCCACACCGGGGCTAACCGAAGACGACTTTCCTTTGCCATTGCGGGTGATGGGCGGTACATATATGGTTTCGGCGGGTCTTGAATGCATTACATATGCTAACATTGCTGACAGATAAAGCATTGTGCTATGTTCAGCCCATGCTCAAGGTTGGTCATACAGTTGCTCGAGCGACTTTTAACCAGATTCGTAGTGCGGCCAATCCTCTGGTACTCGAGTGCGCCGCAAATCCTGAATCACCGCAAGGGGGAATCGCGACAAATATAGGTATGGAGTTCGAAGCTTGAAAGCTATTTACGAGGAGGGCCTTCGAGGGAGAATCCATCTATTTGCGGACTGACTTGTAGCAGGCGGCGACAACAATATAGTAGTCATCATGGGTCAATATCGACCAACGGTGCAATGTGGTGGGCTGTTCCCATTTGGATCATCATGTGGAGACGTCTTAGGTGGGATGGAGGTCGGGATGGATACTAAGACATTTGGACCTGCGATACCCGCGCATGGTCCCCGTCCTAATGTGGGCTTACCGGCTACACTAAGATCTGGTAAGGTCATCAAGTCGTCTTCCTCAATGCTCAACGCTATTGACTGTCCTGTAGGTGATTTCAGGTGTATCATGAAGATTCTGTCAACCGGTACTGTCGAAACCACGTCAGTACGTTATCTTTTCAGAAGTCTGCGACCTTTTCTGTTCCCTTCACGAAATTCCAAAGAGTACTCTGGGCGCACATCCAATCTGAGATGTGTCTTAAGATTCATGGTATGTTATGTCTGACGATGAGATATTTCAGTGGTATCAGATGTGGGAGGCTGCGACGGCCATATTTGCGGTATGCGTGAGGAAGGGGAGATCAGGAGGTTATCGAGGGCTTGGTGAGATTGCCTTTTACTATGCACGGTTACCTTAGCTAATCTCTTATTGTGCAGGCGACCACGGCAGCCTCTTCATGACCTTGACTCCAGGGAATGGTATGTCCAGCAACATCTCAGAGCTAGCTACAGCGTAGAGGACCCAGCTCGTACAGTCAATCTTGCTCAGACTCAATTGTATCATGGAGCGAGCTCGTTAGAGACCCAAATATAATTATCGCTATGTCGTAATGTGCTGAGATCTCGTCCTCACAACGAATGAATTTCAGAAGGAGCGATACGATGAATATTCAGCGCGCCACATTCGAGGTGTGACTGCGGCGTGGACTCACTTGAGGGGGTTAAGATACGCAATTGGGTATCTCGAGAGCTTGACTTTACGCTGCGGATTGTAAGAGCCGGTAGCGAAAGTGTTCGTGTTCCTTCAACCTATCAGGTTCTGTATGCAACTTTTCTCGAGCTCTTACCCCCTAGGCAATAGGACCTAGTCCATGGGGCTGGAGACCGACCATAAGGGCCAACATATGCCATACACAAAGTCTAGGCACCTTCCTGCGATGGTCTCTCCCCATTGAGCACCTTTGATGTGGGTGATGGAGGTTCATATCCCACATGCTGTGGGGTCGGGCGTGAACTAAAGGGGTTCATAAGGGCTGAACCCTTGAGATTTACGCACTAGCAAGACATGGAATAGCTTAGACCAGAAGATCTCCTGTCTGAACGTTTATGGCGTCCTTCCGACTGAGTCTCTCCCTTCCAAGCGCACTAGCTCGCAAAGGATCTCCTAGAATGATTAGAAGCCTGAATTGCCTAGGAACGAGAATGTTGCTCATGCCTCGCCTGCTGCCAAATCGAGAAGAGGGCAAAATCCTATATAGTCAAAATCATTAGTGGCATTGACAGAGTTGGTCGTCTTCTCTGTGGGGACAAGACTCCTATCGCACAACGACTATGCCCTTTGTGAAGCGGTCACCGCCGAATCGGCTTTGAGCTGGAAAAGGACGGTGCACAATCGGGAAGCTGAAGGAACATTCGGCCTTGATTGTGGAAGGCGCCGGTAGATAGATCTTGGGGTAGCGGCAAGGCGATCTCCATTGGCTGGTGCGCGACGGGAGAAGGGTTTCTTGTTTTGGTGCACGGACCGCGCCTTGCCCAAGTCTGGTAGAACTGGAGTTTATGCTGGAGGTTGGAACGGTGGTTGGTAGAAGAATGCAGATTTGAGCTTTTGAGATTCCCTAACTTGAGCGTATCTGGGCAGAAGATAGCTACAAGTAATAATAAATGGTGATGAAGCAGCGTCTGGGGTCTGGTATTCATGAGACTCGACGCCTGACGGCGCGGAGGCAGATCTCAGGCGATGTCTGGGTGAAAGAAACAAACAGAAGTGTGGTTTTCTTCGAAGAAATAGCGCATATGCAAAGAGGTTCGAATAGTAGGATCTAGTCGATCTACTATTAGGAGCACAATAGAACTAGGCCCGAAAGGGAAGCAGGCAGCGGCCCGGGAGATCGGCCATCTTTTGAGCGGCACCTGATCTGTCCGAGGTACCTTATCCCAGTACCCACTTACCCTCCGTAAGACTCGCGTTGTCAAAGCCTGCAAGGCTCTTGATACTGTATACAGCGTTTCTATTGACACCCAGCGTCTCATTACAGCTGCACTGTCTTGCATACGGCTTGCCTGCGCTCCTCGCGAAAGCCTTGCCCGGCTGCAAGCGAGTTACCATCCAAACGATTTCGTCACCATGCATTGAGCGGCCAAAGTGTGTTCTGTTCCATAGTCGGCATATTCAGAAGCCCCAGCCTATTTCCTATCTAGTACGCCATGCGCGACTCCGGGTTTCATCCATTCAAGGGGAAGGTCAGCAGACACTTTGGAGATGGTGTATGCTCTCTAAGAACTTGAAGAAGCAATGATCCGGGCTGATCCAGATCACCGTAGTTGAGAGCTGATGACCCTTACTTGAGCTGTACGTGCCGGGTGCCCTCATTCTCGTGGCATTGGCTGATAGTGGGGCAGATCATGATATACGATGTTTGTGCGTCCAAAGCGGAGTGAAAGGTACTGGACTAAGCTCATGCAGTGATGAAAGAGGATGTCGAAACGCTGAAGAATGACTGGCTGACCGATAATGTATGTCGCTGTTTTATCAAGATGGTGACATTGGTGGCTGACCACATCATATCAGAGTATAAGTTTCTGGGAAGAGTACGTGCAGCGACCTTGGCATATGCAACCAGCCACCATGCATCTATGCGCGTGTCTTGTTTCGGCGTCTAAGCTCACGACTGGTCTAGATACCTTGAACGCGAGTTCTTAAATCAACACAAGAACGCCAACATCGTTCTACTTCGGCCCTCCATGTCCTTCATGCTCATGCAGACTCCTGATCCCCTGACCCTCAAAGAAGCTCTTCCGAACTTCTCTCGCACGACCCACATCTTTCTCCCAATAAATGACTGTCGTAACCCGTCTGTTGCTGAAGGGGGGTCGCACTGGTCCCTCCTTCTCGTCAGCGTCCTCGACAGAGTAGCTTTCCACTATGACAGCCTCAATCCAGCCAACCTGGGAGAAGCACAGCATGCAGCAATGAAGCTTGGGCAATTACTGGGAAAGCCGTTGCAATTCATCAACCTGGCAGACTCCCCACAACAGATCAATTCGAGCGACTGTGGGGTTTTCGTCTGCATACAGATGCGGTATCTGTTGTTGAAAAAGCTGTTGATGGCTCATGCAAGGGAGAAAGTGAGCATGAGCATGGGAGGCAAGGATGTGGATGCAGTGCACGGAAGGAAGGAGATGTTGAAGATCATCGAGGGGTACAGGAAGGAGGGCGAGAAGCGCCGATCGTAAGCACACTGATTCAAACCTTGCAGAGTGGTTGCTGTGGCTAATGACATGTAGGAGGAGTGCAAGCCCGTATTCTGGCAAAAACACTTCGAAAAGCCCTCCCCGTGTCGATTGAGAGAGGAACTTTGCTATGTGACACTAATGACGGGTTTGTACAGTGTGGCTAAATGTTAGCATCGCCGCTGTATCCTCCGAAATGAGCAACATAGCTATGCGAGAGAGATAGCTAATCAAAGACTCGCTTTCACCTCGTGATAATCCAAACGGCGTAAGAGTGCTGTGAGTGTCCTGATCGTCGACTTTGCTTGCACTGGGCAAGGCGGAGATTCTCAATGGCGAACGACCCATCCCACAACCTAAGTTTCGTGGAATGTGATCATGAATTTCCGTATACTTGTAGTCATTACTCCGTTCTACTTCCTCGAGTGAAGTTCGATCAATTAGAAAACGGGTGGGCTTCCTCTCTAGATAACTAGGCAGCTTATGGTTGCGAATCCCTGTCAGAAGATTCAGCAATCCTCCGAGATCCGCACTGGAAAAGGTCACGTCCAGACAGTGACACGCTTCACTAATGTAATGTCCACGGAAATCGCTTTTCAATAATAAAGCCAATAGGGCTTTCACGGGTTCATTGGCAGAGGAAGGAGAGCTGCAAATCTTGATAAGAAATATGGTAACCCATCGATGTGTGATAGGGAATATGCCTGAAGGGCGTGTAGGTAAACAGCAGGCCTACGTTGACGGAGCACTTGCAATTGACGCGAGTGATTGGCTGAAACGATAGATCACGTGACATACTTAGCTTCCGTCACTATTCCAACGACATCTCCCGTCAAACACCCACACCCAACTAGCTGAAGACAGAAATCAGTCAATATTGAGAACATCAAACAAGATCCGGGTGTACTGCCTTGCAACGACGCTAGCCTAGCAAGCTTGTCACGATGTTCGGTGTCCTCCGACCTAGCTCTCCGGAGCGTGAGCGTTTACCAATTTCGCCAACCGCCTCTCCACCTCCACTTCGCTCATTAGCCCCAATGCCGCCCAGCCATTTCATCAGCCGTGAAGAGCTCCTTGAAGGCTGCAAAGACTGGGCTGCTTCTCAAGGGTACGCGGTTGTCATTGCTCGCTCACGATTCAACCGCCTCTGGCTAAAATGCGACCGAGGCGGAACATATGAAAATCGCCGCAACCTCACTCCCGACCAACGAAAGCGCAAGCGAGGAGATAGTCGGCTACTTGGCTGTCCATTCAAAATGATTGCTAGCTGCAAGAAGGGTGGAACCTGGAGAGTCGATACCGAGGTGCCGGATCATAATCATGACCCGTCGGACGATTTAAGCGCTCATCCTACACTACGACGCATGACCGATCAACAGCTGCAAAAGGTACACGATATGTGTGATGAGGGGAAAAGCCCAGCAGAGACCCTAGAAGAGCTGAAAATAACGTGGCCTGACATCAAGGTGTTGACTAGGGATATCTATAATGCGAGGAAGAAGCACAAGACGCAGAAAGAGGAGGCGGAATTGGCATCTGGGCGGCTACAGGAATTACCGTATCAGGATCCAAATGAGTTGGGACTTCCTGGCCCCAATCCAAATGGGAAATGGGCTTGGGTGCCTGATGGTGAGGAAGTCACTAATAAGAAATTGAGAAGAAAGAGGAAAAATGCACTACCAGCTGCATCAATGCCAGCCGCCCAATCTACTCTTGACCCACAGCTACAGATTGCGAGCACACCTCTCCCGTAAGTGATATTCCAGAGCCATTTTTGGCCACTCGAACCTACCTCTTGGAAGGATTTCCGCCATGTATTGTCACCTTATGTGAACATGACGCTCCAGAAAGGGCATTCGAGGAGTACTCCACCACAGCTCTAACTTTGTACAATTGTTATGCACCTTGCAGAGTCTCTATTTGGCAGTGTCGCCATGAAACCCGCCGCTTTATTTGCATGTTGCTTTCCAAAGTGAAACGCTGACCAAGAAATCTTCCAGTCCACATCAGCCAGCCACAGCGGGCCCTCTGCTCCGAAACGGCTTCGGTCACGACCACGACCCAGCAGCACAATTACGTGATGCTGCACAGCATCAACACAGACGATATGATTCAAGCTCTCAATCTACAGCTCACATTGTTAAGAGCTCTGCTTACTATCACAATGCGGATGATGGCTCGGCCACTCTTCCCTCCTATCCGCCCCCACTCAATCCAAATGGTCAGCTCGACAGCTCCCTGTCCCGCTTTCGCTCCCAGCAATCGGCAGCTCCCACAGCGACAATGTCTTCAATAGTCACTGCCAACAGCAACGTTCCGGTAACCAAGCTTGGAGAGACGAGGATCGAACGTGTGGAGAAGGAGCTGAGAGACCAGAAGAATATGCTGGCGCAAATCTTAGGGGCTGTCCAGGAATTTCGTGGGAGTCCAGGTTCCGAGTCGTCCCGGGTATGATCAACTCAAAGATCGTCGACCTCAATACCAGTCAACAGGCAATTTACATTGCTGTTAGGCGTATTGATGAATGAGATATCGGGCGTATTCGGTGGATGCTACGTTGCAGGCTTATTACATGCTTATCTAGATACCCAGGCTTTGCGGCAGGCGCAATGATGATGAAATTTGAACCATATCATGAGTCTCGTCGAAATTGTAGGGGGGTTTCTTGCCCTTCAGTCAAGAAAAGTAACAGCTCGCAGCTGTCAATTTATACCTGAAACCATTGCTTGCCAAGTATCATACAGTAGGTATTTTGTCATCTATTCGCCCGCAAGCGGTGCCATTAACAGGAACGAAGCAGGTCCCGGGGATATCAGCGACAAGATATTCCCTAGATGCTCCTGAATATTGCACGCAGGTCGCCAGCTCATGCGACAGCGGCCTTGGAGAAGTAAGCAATTTGGTGCGAAAGGAAAGCCAACTAGCGTATAGTTCGTTCCTTTGCGTTGCCAACGTCCACTTTACACGACGACTTGGTAGGGAAGAGGGCTGCTGGTAGAGCCCAACCGTTGAAGGATCTGAATATTGCAAGTCTTGAAGCGTAATCCACGAGTCTCTCTTGGCAAACTCTTCGGTGGCACGTATCCACCAATTCATTCATGCCACTCTTGTCCAAGGTTCAACCTCACCTTAAGCCTGCGTGCTCATGTTGGCACCCTGCTGGAATCTCTGACTAGATCATCGACGTCAACCCCGCCGTTACTTTCGCCTCACGATACGACTGATATTGTACTGATACATAAGCTACGATTTATCACTTAGGCCAGTCTTTACTCTCATTGAAACTTCACTTTTATTAGATCTTCACACTCGTTAAACCTTCACTCTTATTAAACCCCTACTCTCATTGAACCTTGACTTGAATTGAAATCTCTACTGATCATCCGCACACATGTTCAACACTACTGCAGGAACTTCCAGCTAAGATAACGTCTTCGACCGCACTATAACTTCTATCTCATAATGGAGCTAATGTTTTCTTAAAACTACGCTTGAACACCCAAACCAGCCGTCAGTTCCCCTCAACCTACCACTTCTTTTAAGCTGCGAGCACTCTGTTAGACACCGATAGGGCTTACATACTTCGTGCAAGTTCGGGAAATTCAACCTCATTATACTCACCATGACTTCCGCCTCATTTGGTCTGTACGTCGGCCCCATGTTCGAGGTCATCGCAGGCCTCGATCACAAATGCTTCCTCGTCCATGCTAGCATCCTTACGAAGTCTGATAAATTCAAAGCTATTGTGGAGGGTGATTGGAAGGAATGCGCAGAGCAAAAGGTCGTACTAGAGGACTGGGATGAAAGCACAGTTGGACGACTGGTAGAGTGGCTGTATACTGGGGACTACAGCAGCCCGCGTCCTAAGAAATTCATTGACAAGACAGCTGTCGTCGATTTGGATATGCAAGGAGCACTCGGCGGACAGGAAATCATTTCAGTAGGCCCCCCAACAGACGAGGCCCTTTCTACTCCTGGATTTACTCAATCAGGAATTGCACTGGACGCACAACAAACTCTCGTTCCCGACAGAGAAGATCTGCAACGATCTTTGACACCTCTCGCCAATCAGATTGTCAACGACTTCACGGAACAGGACCACAACTCATCCACTGAGCTTCTCGATGGCCGGCTGAGACGTTGTGAGCGTCATCCCCACATTGTCAACTTTGAAGGCACGCTACTCGCCCACGCCAAAGTCTATTGCCTCGCCAATTACATGCTGATACCAGAACTGCAAGCACTGGCATTCAAGCATCTGAAATCTACTATCACTTGGATCGACTCTCGTATCATTTCCAAGTCTCCCATGGTCAGCGCCTTGGTCACGCTCATTAGATACGTATACGCCAATACGAACAGACCAAGTTTAGGGGAAGAGCCGTTGCAGAAGCTTCTGACCACTCTGGTTGCGGTTAATTTCGGATGCTTCAACGATGGCGCAGAAGGGAAAGTTCGGCATTTGATGGATGAAGGGGGAGATTTTGGGATCGACGTGTGGGGGAAAGTCAGCAGGCATATGGGCGCTTTGCGGAAAGAACTCAAAGAGTCACACAAGACGATCGCAAGCTGGGAGAGAGACCCAATCGCAGCGTGGTCGAAGAGGCGACGAGGATGACCACGTTGAGAGGACGGAGGATGAAAGAAGAGTGTTGCTTGGAAGGGATGAGGTGTTGTGTGGCGGGTGAAAGGGACTAACCACAGCGAGTATGGTCAGACAAGATTGGATCTGGAGCAGACTTTCTGTCGACGATGTTCCAAGCCTTTTTCTTGACCCAGTCAATAATCATCTTTTCTTCATAAGAGATGAGATACGATTGCTACCAACGAGTTGGTCTTACATCGTGCGAATCGTTGTTCACTAGTGCCTGCTACCATGATCGAAAGACCCTAAGCAGCAGAGTCCACTGGGACTGCTCCGGGTCATCGCTTGAGTCGTCTTGATCATCCCCATGTTCAAGACCCTACTCATTTCTGCGTTCCTGCCGAGAAGGCAAAACATGAGTGAGGTGGTAGGGACTTTGGGACCCATCTGAACGACGCACCTCGAGCTCGTACCATCGCAAATGATGATTTTCAACGTAGATCTCCAGATATCACCATCGCAATTCATTGATAGTAATCCCATCAATCTACGATGGGTCATTGTTTGGCGAAATAACAGAATGAGGCCACAGCTATATTCCTACACAATCATGAGTGGCGTTAAGCTTAACGCTGCATATCATGATCTTGATGCTAGCTCGCATAATGATACAAATTCACGGATCAAGAACCTAGCCTCTCATGTAAGTGCAGGCTCTGTTTTGCAGGCAATACCAGATCTGACTTGTACTCAATATACTTCATAAACAGACTATTAGTCTCAACCGCGGATCGGATCGGCTTAAACCCACGAAAAGGCATGAGATACAGATGCACACGAATTTTGAGGCGGTATACTCAATTCGTAAGCAGAGAGTAGGCATCCAAGAATTTATAGTCTTGAGACGCTCCATTCACGGGACAGGGGAAAACAATGACACACATTATTTACCAAACCATATGCTTCGAGAGACGATCCCGGCAACAAGTCATGGGGTTGAATGCTCTTGACCAGCGAACTCTCTCGCCATCTAGGTTCTTGAAGGTCAAATGGAATTACTGTTACTATCAGGACATTACACGATTCGCACACCGCCTCACAAGCACACGATTGCCAAATCATCCCGCACTGCTTTTCACGGCCAACCACCCCCTGGAAAAATGTTGGTCATTCAATACATACATCTGTGCTATGAGGAGGCCACAAAGTCGAAAGGGGTTGCCTAAGTGATGTTTGACAATGAACATATCTTCATTTCCCTTCTGGTCGACCCACTAAACTACTCTGAATGAACGGGATTGACGCTTTCCTTGATTGCCAATCTTAATAGCGTCACTCTCGGCATCACCATTCTCCAAGTCGTCTTGATCAGTGTCACAAATTTCCATGTCATTATCCTAATTCACTGACCGTGCACAGTCATGACAGGGCGGGGAATCAACCAACACCCTGCACTATTTATCCCTGTCCACCAGCACTTTAGCATCTTTCTTTTCTTCAACCAATCCAATCATGATTTCAATGATCTGTCTCTCCCCAATAGAGTCATCGAACAACTGCCGCTTTGCATATCATCATCAGCGTTCGAGTATCCCAAGCCTGGTTTGATCATCGATGTCTATTCAACATCGAAATTCAACGTTGATCGACGACCGCTGAACATGTAACCAGACTAGATTCTGCTCTCCCTTTATTGCCTCCAATTATATATACTTGAAAGCATTCCATTTGCTTCACTCTCGCCATACATATATGAAATATCGTGCTCTGAAATGGGCTCTCGATTCAAGTTTCACCTCGTAGCTGGCCCCTATCGCTGTGCTGGAGATCAGTGCGACTTCGGCCTCTGGGGTTGGAAATTACTTTATCATCATGAAGGACGTACTCTCGAATAGTGGAGGAGTCTGTCTCTCTTGTTAAGAGACTGTCTACTCTAAAGGGATTGCGATATTTTCCCTGAAAACCTGCTTCGGACTTGCTTTTCGGGCAATGAAGTCAAGGATGCGAGTGAGGGCGCTGACCCGGAGACAAGTTGTCACCCTACAGAAGTCGCTAAGGACAGCACTTCTTTGTGGCGTCTCTGAGAATATGGCTCTTGATCATTTCTGACCCCGTACTTGGGCCAATGTCACAGGGTCCCTGAACAAGAAGCATATCTACACCTCGAGGCCATTTCACCATGTCTATATATGGAGTAGTAGATGACTATTCAAATATACTGCCTCTACTGACCATGGAAGCAGGCAGTGGCAGCCAACATTCTGGTATCTGCACTGGGGAACCCAATTCAGAAGCCTTTAGTGCAGTCGTGCAGGCCATGGACAAAGTCTACTACTCTACTGCGTTTTACCTTAAGCCACGCTAACTTGAGGAGTACCATTACCTCATGCAGTACGTCAATCTACGCCGAGTGGTGCTCCTGGCCTACTATGGCGGTTGTTTTCGACAGGAATTGCATGATATTCAAGCAGATTTCAAGGCCATGGCTGGTTCTGAGATTTGAGACGCAACCTTAGAGCTCGGCTCACCAACCACATGGCTGACCATCGTGGACCAGCTAGCTGACTGCTCAGGATACATGGCATTGATATAATGGAACGTAATGCCCTGCAGCGTTGACAGAGTCCTGGGCAATGCGTAATGGACGACTTGATGAATGTTATTACCGCTCTTGGTATCAAAGAAGGTTGCATCGACCGCCATTCGTACCTGCCGAAGACGTGATTGACTGCTTGAAAGCATTTCGTTATGAAGACTTTTGGCAACTAGTCCTCAACGCTAGCTATATCCCACATTTCCCTATAAGTCTCATAGCACAACTGATCGTTCCGAGAAGGTTTAGTATAGTCTTAGGGTTTGTCTCATTCTTTCCCAATTTGAGCCACAGCAAAGAACCGTCAATGGATGCCGAAACGTTGACTTCAAGTTCAAACAAGAACTCCAAGTCGACATGAAAGCAACAGAGGCAATGGGAACTCGCAAGTCTAGAACGTAAGATTGGTAAGAACTTGCAATTCAACGATAACAAAGAACTGGCAGAGATAAGAGCAAAACTCGAGCAGGAGTTCTCTGACCGGAAAGCAAAAATCGAGCAGGAAATCACTGACAGGAAAGCAAAACTCACAGAAGAATTTTAATTTGATTTTGAAGAACAATCATGACGGGGGTTGCTTGCTAACCTCGGGGTGACAAGCGAAATCCGCGAGATGCAACATGGCTCTACACACCTGCGCGATTTTAACTCCTAGCATCGATTGTCAACTTGAGAGATGGAATAAAGATTGCCAATTTGAGGGACAATTTCATATCATTCCTCATATAATTTGAATTAGCTGATCTAGCCTTCTTCTCTCTTTCGGCCCTCAAATGATGTCTCTGTTCTCTCGGTCAAGACTCCCACATCTAACACAAATCTGAAAGCGCTCAGTAGCCACCACAGTCTATGCACTTGCTTGCTAGCAATGACGCCTTTCCAGAAAACCCACCATACAACCACACCATGTCCGAAGTAGGTCATCCTGTCGTGTACCGTACGTATTCGAGCTACACTGACTGCCACTCAGGAGAACCCAATCACCGTGAGCGACGAGGACGTCACCATGGTAAAACAACAGGTGCAAGACGTAGGGGTGAAGGACGAGGAAGACATCAAAAAGATGGCTGAGTACTTGATTTCAGACACCGTAATGATCTTATAGCCTTGATTCGACTACCACTGACAGTGATAATATGATGGAGAGACTCTTCGAGTATCTCGATGCATGCATTTTCCGAAGGCTTCCAGGAGCAATCAGCTGCGATGGCAATAAGGGAAGGCGGCGATGCCACCGGCGTCGTGACACGCGCCCAGACAAAGCTTCAGTACACCCTGGGCGTTGTACGCATTTCTCCACTCGTCTATCACATCGACTAAGTGTCAAACAGAGCAGACAACGTTGTACGAAGACCTAGAACTCGATAGCGAAAAGCCATCTGCCAAGTTTCAGTCTGGCGAATCGGGTGCGGAGGAGAGCAGCGATGAGGCCTCTAGCCCGAAGAACGCATGGTCCAAGAAATATGTTATGAGTGCGTACCCACCTACCCACAAGCCAATAGTCAACGACCTCTTTGTTGCGGCCACCACGCTCGTCAAAACGAATGGTATCTTCGCAAGCAGGTTCGCGCGGTCACCTTCTGTCAGGTCAGAGCTCGACCGATAAACCATGAGGATTCCCTCGATCGTATCATCCAGCAGCTAGGTGACGACGAGAACATCAACCGAATCTAGGCCGAATACCCGAAGTTCAAGGACTTCTTTATCTACCTCTTTTCCGAGATGAATGCTAGACGTGTTTAGCAGCAATACAACAGTGTCTAGAAAGTATATAATCCCGAAGAGCGACTGCACATGCCTATAGCATACAACGGCGCCAACGTAAATATAGAAGACTACCTCGTATATACCCGATTCCACGAACAGTCATCCCTCTAAGAAATCTACCCGACGGCGGTTAAGGCATCTCATGGTGCCAAGTCTTACGATGCGTGGATGGCGTTAAGGAGCCACGTTGAAGGTAGACGCGGCCCGACCTGAGATCTGATTAGGATGAGAGTGGCCGGCCAGGGCGGCTTTAAGGCGGGCGACCACGACGTCAAGGAACTGGGACGCTACGTTTGGAAGCTGTTATACGGAAAAGCGGGAGAGGATAAGACGATGTCAAGGAGATAGCTTGATGAGCAAGCCATATATGGCGTCTACACGGTCTGAGCGGAAAGCCTCACAGTAGGGAAATATTTAATGATCCCCGCAGAGACGGTAGGCGAGTAGGTCACCGATGCTTCTATATATGTCGATGTGCGGCTGATACATTCTCAGTCTCCGACGTTGGGAACGTCAGAACGAGCCATGAACAGGCCATCTCTAGCTCTCTTGGTCCTTTAGGTATTGTATCGGTATTTTGCATCTCGCTAGCCCTGATAATAGAGCGGCGCACATCGACCGAAACTACTAACGCTGAGAATGAAAGGTCAATTGGCAAGAGACGAAGGAGACCACGTTCGCGGATTACGATACTGCTCCCATCTTTACCGGTTTGATCGTCTTAGCAGAGGACTGAAGAGTCTGGAGAGCCCGAGAGGCCTGCCGAGAAGCCCAAATATGGGAAGTCAAAGGTCATGTCGGCATCCAAAATCTTACTGATTAGAGGTATTATCGCGATCCTTGCTCACCTACGGCTACTGAAACCCAAAAAGGAGACTCGCAAGGATGGACAACGAGCAGCTAAGCCCAAAGACCTGTAAGTATGCAGCTATCGCTACATTAAAGAACCATAGTAACAAATGAAGTTTAGCTATTCGTCTCAACCATGACCCCAAAGCGTACGCCATACTCGTTCAAGTGAAAGGGTGTCTTCCTGAACCCACAACGCAGCTGTTCGGTAAGCTAGATAACACTAATTGGATAGGCAGCGGAACTGCTACTACACAAAGTGGTCAGTATATCCTCATTACTACACCACAGTCATACGAGGGACAGCTATGTAACAGAGTCTTCTATGAATATCGCTGGTCAGCCCAAGCAGACCCCCCAGCATCCGGACCTGGTAGCAGGTCCCAGCCAGTGTCTACTAAATCCCGGGTGCCGGCCGTATTCCCAGCATGGGTCCTCGTCGATGAATTTCACATGGTCAAGTCCCTAAGCATTCTCGAAATTTTCCAATCGAAGCCGTTGCTCGGCTCACATGCCCAATAGATCGAGGCGCTAGCAGACGACCCTTTTCAGGATCAAACATCTCTACCGTCAATAGCTACGAAACGGACCACCTAAGCGAATTACAGAAATACTGCAGCACCTTTCACCAATCCCAGTGGAAACTTTACTACAAGTTTCCACCCAAAAATTCCAGAACGCTGCCGCTTTGAAAACCTGTCGATATCAGCATATGTTCTGAAAAAGCAGGTGCAGCAGCGAAAGAGCAAGATTGCTGGTGTTACCATCGGTACTACTGGCCCTAAGCTCGGCCCAAAATAAGACCATCTTGAGCAAGAATCTCCAGCAATGTCCATTCACGGACAAAACCAACCAGTCCCCGCAGCCTCACCAATCCTCGCAAAACTGCCAGACGAGCCATGGACGGCTAGGATTGTCATCCAATGTTCATCGCAGACTCTCAGTCGCCGAAGTCTCATTACAGCCACCGCCGTGGATATACCACCTCTCCAAGTACCTTTACACAAACGGAGTACCTGGTCCGCTGGAAGGGGTACGGCCCAGAAGATGACACCTGGTATGGAGAAGACCTTCTTGAAGGTACAGCCGGATTACAGAGGAAGTATGACCAGGCACACACGGGTAGGCCACAGCGACGCAGGGTATCGCCCACGCAATTAGCCAGCCAGGCATAAATCTGGCTGGTGGCCCGTCCAAACAATTGGGGACGTAATACTGCCGTGTCCTTGGAGACGTAGGTTCTATGTTTTTAGTCCACACGCTGCTCGCTGGCTAGATACGCAGATAGTGGAGGATCCCGTCAATAGCAGCTTAATGGCACTACGTAATTTACAGAATCTCGGTAGTACGGGTGAGGTAAAGAAAAATATAAGAAGGACAATCAAAGGGAAACCAGATATAGACAACAAATAGGTCTCTGATCAGCACAAAATGACCTACGGAGATGATACATCCAAAACCCTTACAGTTATACCACAAAACATCCCTAATCTCACTTCCTACTACAACCCTCGCTGCCTCGGATAATACATCAACCCCGCCCTCTCCAAAGAAGGTCATACCCCCCAAACCGTCCTTGAAATCAGCGAGTAACGAATCTATCGATTCTCTTAAGCCGCACGCTACTCCTGAGTTATACCATCATGACGGCGAGGTCTATGGTATACCTACGCCGTACGTTCATCTTTTTGAATTTATCTGATAGGTTTATCTAGTCGGGTTTTAGTGGACGAGGCATAGTCCCTGAGGTAGGTGTTGATTATATCATTTGGAGCTCCCGATGCGGTAGAGTTCGATCGGGTTTCGAGATGGGTTTTGGAAGGGGAAGCTGACTGCGGGTGATTTCCTCTCATGTTTTTCAATATTGGATTGAGACATCAAGATCGCTAACAGCAACCAAGCAACAATATCCTAACCCTCACCTCAACCGGCGCAGTCCTCACATGGGGCATGGGTGTGAAATGCAAGCTCTGCTGACGCATCAATAAACCCGGAAAAACAAGTCTCCTTACAGCACAATCTCTTGGGTTCATGAAAGACATAGAGTGGAAAGAACTGCGTGGTAGTGGAAAGTGGAAAGTGGCTTGGCACATAAGCCCTAGGCGCTAGTACTAGTCTGGTTTTAAGCGAGAGAATAGTATACAATAGATTCAATGTGGCTACAATGTCTTTTCTGGCTTCCAGATTTGATGAATGACTCCTTGATGGGATAGTGAGCCCCAGGTGTGTTATACTATCTTTGACCACTAGCAGTATTGCCTTTGTTGGACCCTCATCCAAGCATCTGCCCAACATCGTCCGAGGGAATTTCTCCTTTATGAGGCCTTGAGGTTATTGAAAATGGGGATTCTGAGTTACAGGAGAGATAACAGTCTTCAGACAAGTAGATATACTGTGAAGCGTAAAAGGATGTATGAAAGACAACCGGGTAGCACGGCATTGCTCCTGAGTAGATAGTGCAGGCCTTCATAGTCTACTGTGACATTGTCAAGGAACCGTGATACCTTCCTATACCTAGAGAATGTTGCAACAATGACACCAATGCGGGCTCCGAAGGTTTTCAGGCTTGGAATGCTCGCGCACACGAATTCACTAAAGATAATTCGATAGCTACAGATATAGCAAAGCTTCAGCATGGAGGGACGGACTGGGCCTTCGGCTTGCTAGAACTGCATCCTCAACCGGAAATTATACACGTGGACTGCCGGCCTACCGCGACTTCAAATCTTTGGATTGCTGGTAGTCAGATCTGACTCGCGTTGCATGGTGGTCCTAGATTACAAGTTCAGATCAACATGTTAAGAAAGGTTGACAGCACACGGTCACATGTCTCTGCCCTCTCGAATTATCTTAGCTATGCTTGACCGATGTCAAATTATGACAGTTAGGTGCCTGCATGTGGATAATGGCGTTTCACTCCATCTCATCCAAAGCCTCGTTCACTGCCTCATCGGCAAGCTCGTTGTCAGCCCTGGGGATCCAACGATACTCCACTCTACCCTCGTTTGCAAGCCGGTCTTCAAGGTCGTACGCAATCTCAATGAGATCCCGATTGGCGACGTCATATCCAGTACAATTGGTGAAGTTATTATTCAGCCACTTTTGCTTCCACTGTGTCATACAACCAAGCGCATACTTGGAGTCGGTGAAGATTGTAACAGCCATGTATGGATCCTTTACCAGTCGCTGGTATTTTTCCCAGCCCTGTTCTAGGGCTAGGATGATGGCTTCGAGCTCAGCTCGTTGATTTGTAGGCTGAGGATCGTAAAGTGGTAGTTTTTGTGTCCAGGTCTGTGTTCGGCCTCCTCTACCCATGATTACACAGGCGGCAGCTCCGATGGCGCCCGCGTACCCATTGCGGCGGCAGCCGCCGTCCACGTACATTGTCAATGTGTAGGTCATCTTGAAGAATATCGTGGTAAAGTCAATCATAGAATTGATGACAATGATAAAAAGGTCGAGTCGGTAGCTTTTGTCATGAAGAGATTTGGGGACTGGTGCGTCGCGTATCTGAGAACATTCAGCGGCGACTTCAAGCGAAGATTGTCACCTGGATAAGAGGTGGATGGGTTCCTCACTGCAGATATCGGGCCTGGACTAGCTTTGAGCGGCCTCTGCTTCTGGCCAACGAAGGGTGTCGAAGGGAGGTGAGAGGAGTAACGAGCAAGGAAGACTCTAAGGAGCTAGATGGAGTCCCCTAGAACTAGGCTTGAAAGGCAGGCTGCAGAGAAGGCACTAGGCAGAGACAAACAAACGATACTCGCAGTTCACCCGCTTTCCCACGATGAGGGATTCAGAGGTATCCATGTCCGCCTGATGCCGAGCCGCAGGCTAATTTAGCTGGGAGACGTGAGAAGAACACCTAGCAACGGCTAGACCTGGAAGAATAGACTGCACTTCATCCGAGTCCTTTGTTGTCTCTTGCGTGTCACCCGTCTAGAGAGCAGATCGATGAACTCCTTACAATAGTGTTCAACTCCAGTTCGGTCATGATTTGGGAACAGTCGCTTGTTGCTGTAATCCATAAGCTAACAAGCGATGCATAAGATTCAACAATCCATTTGTCGATATGTTTATAGTCTGGTTTTTACCATAATGTTTCCACTGTGGCAGCATGGGAACGATCACATGGGTCGAAACGTATATCTGCACGCTTGAGAATGTAGATGATGTTTCATTCATAGGCCTGAGAGACTGTACATTGTTGACGCGCAAAGGCACCGCGGAGTGACGTCCGTTCGTTGCGCGTCTGTAGCACTTCTTCGTGGTGTTGTGCTAGCCGCAAATGGATAGGTAAAGAGAAAAGGTTTCACTCCGTGGACTGCTTAATCCTACAAACATCGAGAATCTCCCAGCGTACATTGCTGATATGAGCGGAACCTGCCGTAAGCACGCCGTATTGCTGGACCGAATTGGGAAGTGTCCAAATCAATTGGATGTATACCCACCTTACCCTCACTCTTCAACCCATGTCTACCATCAACTCTCAAATCCTCCTCTGCATAATCACATATTATTTACGTTCGTAATACAACAGCAACCTCTTCCACAATGTCCTCCAAGTACCCCGAAAGCGTGGAAGCCCACGTGAGAGAGCTAGGAAGGGACTTTCACAACGCCCTCGTTTCTACCCAAGGTGTCCGCACTCAGGCTCCCATATCCCAACACGTCTCAAACTCGATCCGCAGTGGCATACGAAAGGGTTTTGCGGAAGCTCTCTCACAGGATAGGTGCGTCATCTTGCACTCGAAGAAGGCAAAGAACGAGGTCAAAGACATGATTCATTCGCAAATTTGCAGCGCGCTTTCCGGCCCATCGCAGGCCTCAGTCACATCTGATGGAGTTCCACGGGCCACCCTCAAGTCACTTTACGCCTCCTTTCTCAACCTATCACACAAGTATAAAGTTGACTTGGGAGCCAACATGCAATTCGCGGGCACGGACGAACATACAATTCCAGCGCCACTTGCCGAGACTGGACTCAAGTTGGAAGATCGCTCAAGCCCGCCGCCCAGTCGGCAACAGAAAGGAAACAGCCCGATATTGAACAAGGCCAACGACAACACTATCGTGGTGTCTCTCTCGGACGACCTAATCGATCCGGGAATGAATGATATGGAATTGACCCGTCTTGTCAACCAATCCATTGGCAGCGACCCAGAGATACCTAGCCATCTGCGCGACAGCAAGTGGATCACTGGTGCCACCCTACTTGACAGTGGCGAAATCGAAGTCCACACAGAAACGGAAGACGACCGCGATTTCCTAGCATTGAACACACATTGGCGGCCTAAGTTGGCACAGACTCTAGCTGCAAGAAAGAAGACGTTCACGGAGGCAATGGACCAGTTTCCGTTCCAGGAATTCGATTCAACACTCCGAGCACACGAGGACGACGTTCGAGCTGTACATCAGGAGCCGGATATGACGGAGAGTAAAGCACCCATCCCCATCATAACGCCATCTTCTCGACCCGAACAAGCCGGTCGAGCCTTCAAAGCGGAATCTCCCTGGTCGAGCGATTACCGTCCCCTCCCCTCCACCAATCACCAAAAAGATTGCCCTCCCACAGTTCCAGCGCAACCATACATACCACATCAAGGCACAGACATCTCTAACAAACCTAACATGAACGCCTCCTATCTCAGTCTAGCTCGAGCACAGCTCCTCGAGCTTACAACTGATCGAGAGACTGCGTTGACAGAACAGACCATTGGAAACAAGAAGCGCGCAGCTGGTTTCTCTAGTGATTTTCCTTGCTCTGATGAGGGTACGAAGCGGATGAGAATTGGTATGGAGGAGTAGTCATGGGTTGGGTTAAGGTGTGGGAGCGCCGAAAGGGGAGGAATAGGTTGATGCTCAGCTCCATCTAACGAGAAATTGGGATGGTGCGGTATGACATGAGATGGTTATGGTAAGCATGCTTTCGATTGACACGATTCAAACCTTGATAATCTGAGCCCTCTCCATCTTAGCCACAAGACCAGAGGATGAGCACGAGAAGTGATTAATCGAATGGCAGAATTGCCATGTCGAGTTCCTACCTACTGGGCAACATACCAACATAAACTCCTAGTTCAGCAAAACGATATTAGAAGCTCCTTCCTCACTCATAACGGCTTCGGCATGAGGATCGATATGATTCATTGTGAATGAGCTTACATTGGGTATCTTGTTTAATTTATAACTTTCGCGCTTTCTCGTGACTGAATGACGACTGCAAATGTTTCTGTGAAAAGCCATAGGCGCGATGTCTTGCCTTTCTTCACTCCATTCTAGCCCTGAGAACCGTGACAAGTTTGCACTGCGTGTCTTTTCTATGCTTCATATTCTATTCGAATATGTGACCGATGTGATGTGCGCAGCGGCGAGCCGGCGACATTTGTGGATTTCGCCAAGCGGTCGAAGCGGCTTGTGGTAAGGAGTAGCCCGAGATGTCGACGTTTGGATGGATGTAGCCATAGCAGCATCTCGATCGCTAATGTCGAAGCTGAGATTGACGACCAAGACGGCAAGTGTCGGCCTCGTCGCTGGTGGAAGGGCGGTGCCAGCGCTCTGAGAGGTGTGTGTGGATGCTTCCGCGAGATCGGAATGCACCATCAGCCGTTCGTCATCCCATTCCTCCCTCCACTGTCGCTCTCCATGCTGGTAGAAGGACGGTGGCAGCCACGATCAACGCGGTAAGTGCTTGCCCTGTTGCTGGTGGAAGGGCGATGCCGGCGCTCTAAGAGGTATATGTGTAGATGCTTCCACACAATCCGAGTGCACAATCAGCTATTGTTTCCATCCGTCGTCCCATTCCCACCCCCACTATCACTCTCCAACAACGCCAACGCCTCCATCTCCTTCTGCTCCTCAAAAGTGATCTCAGTCCACTCATCATCAACCATAGCCCACGTGCTGTTCCACTCCGCAACCCAGCTCTCTATTCCCAACCCCTTTCTCGCCGCCTCGGCGTTGATGCGCGCACTATACTGTATCGCCGGTCCCGCACGCACCAGTACCTCCTCCTCGATCGCCTCAAAGCTCGCAATCTCACCATCAACATGCTCGATATTGGAATGCGACTGTGCGGCCGTGATGACCTGCGGATACACGCCCACGCACGTAAGATCCAGTTTCTCGCGACACAAAGTAGTGAGTCTGAGATCGAGATTCTCCTGACTTTCCTTGAAGTATTCGACCAGTTTTACCGCGCCGGAATAGCTGATGGCGTAGCCGGTCGAGCAGACCGAGGTCGTGATGTCGAACAACATGCGCGTGCCGGGGCGGTGTTGGTCGTCGTTGGGGACGTCGCCGAATTTGAACTCGCGGGCTTCGGGGGGGACGGTGGTGTCGTTTATGGGGTAGTAGCGGCCGTTGCCGTGGTTGGAGCTGCCGCAGTGGCCGATCCAGATTATGTCCCAGTTCTCGCCGTAGGGGGAGGGGGGCAGGGGGGCGCCGTAGCGGGCGGTGTCGTTTTTGGGTTGGAAGGGCCAGTCGACTATTGTTTGGACGCCTTCGGCGACGAGGGTCATTATGTCTTTGATGCGCATGTCCCAGTCTGCGTCGCTTTCGACGATGAGGGCTGTGGAGATTCGCTCGGCGATGATTCTGGGCGGGGTTTAGTGTTTTGCTGCTATGGTATGTTCGGGATGGATTGGCTCACTTTTTCCAGGTCCGAACGTGGGAGATCAGGCAGCCGAGCTCGCCGGGTTGATGTACCTGATCCTTTCCCCAATCCTGTGGCCATGAATCATGTTCTATCTGATGGTCCCTTACCGCATCCAGGACGGTCAGGGTGATGTTTGTTGCATTGGCGGCGTTTAGAAGTGGGACCGTTCTGTCTGCTCGATCAGGCAGAGCGAGGGCGAAGACTTTCTGAAGCTTTTCGATATGTCAGCCTGGAGCATTTTCCAAAGGTAAAGCTGAAGTCAACATACACCCAGCGTATTGTTGTAGATTGGATTCTCCTGAAGGGCATCTGCTCGCTCTGGTCTGAGAGCAAGTAGACCTGAATTTGGTACCAGAAAGCTCGACCACGAGATGATGAAGAGAGCAGTCAGGCCAAAGACGACCAATTTCTGAACGTTGGGATGCATGTCAGGCATGCCGACTAGGGTGATTGCCCAAGCAGGAGATGATACGAATGCATGACAGACGCTTGGAAAAGGACAACAATCGAGGAGTGACGGAGGGGTGTGTCCAGTACAAATAAGAGCGAGTGGAGCTAGACATAGCCCAACGGCGCCCTCGTAGTCATCAAGGACCCTTGCGTGTCATGTCAGATAGGGTAAGCCTGGTAGGCTGTAAGCTGGTGGATGTCCACGGAGGCGCATATAATGTTTTGGCGGCGCACACGGCAAAGCTCTGACACCTGAAACAGCTCGCATCGTACGGCGGGAAACTGGCGCAGTGCGTTTCGCAATTTGAAACCTCCGTGTTGGAAGGATTGTGATACCTCCCAAAATAAGTCGGGACAGTCTACAACATCGTTGGGAGAGACGTCGCTTTCATGATGATTAATGCATTCATGATGAGGCGCTGAACAGGTGTCAATATTGTTGTCGTTTCCCACAGGGGAAAACGTGGCAGGCTCTAGTGCCACGTTTGGCAGATCGTTGCGCGTGGCTTTCGTGGCGTGGCGTTTATGAGAAGTGGCCGTCTTCTAGACCCTTAACGCCGAGGACATGGCCAGCCCAGTCGGCGTGCTTTCTACGCCCACGCTCGCTGAAAAAGTAACACTTGAAGTTTGATATGGAAGATAATGGCGTCAGTACTGGAAGTACTCATCTCTTTCGCTGGGGAAGTTGCTCTGGCCTCGCCTCCGCTCGTAACTCGCTATGGGGGCCAATCATAAGCAAGTAATCATTTCCGTAGCCTTCCCCGCTACGCGTACGCGGACCGCGCCTTCTAGGGTATGAGTGCTGAGACTAGGAAGCTGAAAGGAGTATATATGGGTCTTGAGCTGTCAAGTCAGAGTAGATAGCCCTAAGATGTTTGTAATTTCTTGTTAACTTAAGTGAGCTGACTACTGTGGTATGTTCATAGATCGAGTTATGCTGTACTTGTAGTCTAGAGCTCATGGTACGCGCCTCGTCCCTTAGAATAAGGACCCTTTAGCGCCACCAACGGAAGCTCTACAACATACCTCTTGGCTCGAATTTTGATCTCAAAGACGTCCAGCCAGGCCATGCGATAGATGATCTCAGCGATACTCTACATCACCTCCCTCGTGTGGCTATTTGGAGGGGCGATAACTCTACGGGAACCGGCAGAGTGCCCTCTTATCAATGTTCCGGAGCCCTCGTCGCAATAGGAATCTAGGACAGCGCTCTTACGCATCTCAGCTTCCTGTTGTGTCTATATTCCCTGCATCATGCGACATTGCGTGGTTCCATTCTTCTACCCCTATCTCAGGATGGGGGAGGTCTCATACAAGTGCTCTGTTTTCTTGCTCTTTTTCATGAGTATGTTATCCTCAATGCAAACAGGGTGATCTCTGCGACATTGCTGAGGGTACTCCCAGGCGTCTTATGCCACGATGTCTCCTCCTTTGAGCAGGCTCCATTATCTCCTCCGTCTGTATGTCTTGGTTGTCTTGTTGAGCCACAAAGTCCTTGCAGCCCTGATCCCTGATGAATTCCTCCAAAAGCGCCAGAGCCCCAATCCATCTCCACTGGTCAACTTTCAAGTCACCGAGCCCATTTTCACTCCTTCTGGTCCCAGAGACGAGTATGGTTGCATCTGGACCGAGGTACTCATGGAGTACGAGTTCGCTAATAGCTATTACAAACCCTTTGTCGGTAGGCGTTCTTCCACATCCTACCTACAGCATTCATTAACAGCCACATCAGGAGAACATGTACCTCCACCCTGCAGCTTCAATCAAGTCACAATGAACTTTACTGTCACGTCTAAAGGCCGGCAATTTGACCGTCTGGGACTGATGTATCTTGGGGATATCGAAGTCTTCCGGACATCAACAGCGGAACCGACTGAAAACGGCATAGTCTGGACGTATACCAAAGAGATGGGGCAATACAATACGTTATGGAAAGACAAGCAGAAGATCATCTTCGACCTCGCAAATGTGGTTGATAACACCTACACTGGGTCATACTTTACAAGCCTGGTTGCGACTTTTTTTACTGTGCCGGATTCTCAACCTACTGCCGACAGTATCTTGGCGATTTCTGCAAAGCAATCAGAAGTGGATAAGGCCAGCGCGTTCTCATTACCGAGTCAAAATGCAACGGTGTCATACCAATTTCCTCCTAATATTGAGAGAGCAGTCGTCTCCTTGTCAGCCTGCGGACAGATAGCGGAAGAATTCTGGTATTCAAATGTGTTCTCATCCGAGGTCAACACTTTCGAGTCTACGGCTGGGACATTGTATGGCTTCGGGCCTTTCCGGGAAGTGCAGCTCTTGATCGATGGGCAATTAGCAGGCGTGTCTTGGCCATTCCCGGTCATCTTCACAGGCGGTATTGTCCCGGATTTTTGGCGACCCATTGTGGGGATAGACGCCTTTGATCTTCGGCAGCACGAGATTGATGTCAATCCTTGGTTACCTTTGCTCTGCGATGGTGCGAGCCATACGTTCGAGATCCGAGTGGGTGGCCTCAATGATGATGGCAACGGTCACGCGACGATCTCGGAAAGCGTAGGCTCCTTCTGGGTAGTGACTGGCACGATATTTTTGTTTCTTGGACGGAATGGCTCTGTGACTACGGGGAGCCAACCTAGCATCGATGCACCACCGCCTGTAATCTTCATATCATCCCACATTGACACCAACTCCTCAGGCGCTAACCAAGATCTAACTTATACTACAGCAGTCAACAGACGTATATCAATTAGTTCGACGATCAAAAGCTCAAACAGCTCGCGGCTTGCGTCCTGGAGCCAGACACTCGCCTACAAAAGTTTCAACAAGCTGAGTGATCAAGGCTACGTCCAATTGACTGAGCAGAACACAAGTGGCTCAGATTTATCAGCCAGCGGCTATGCAAATACGTATAGTTACCCCCTGACGGTCAACTCATCTTTCTCCGTGGACTCTGCTGGCGAAGTTAGCATCGATGCTACTCTCAGCAGAGGTCTAAATTACGATGTCTTCGGACCCTCCGTCTTCCCATCTGGTATCCAAACTTTCAATGGTACAAGTCCCGCCATCTCCGCCCCAGTAGGATCTAGCAACCATCCAAACGGCAATCCAAAGTCCAACATACCGTTATTTAGTGGAGCGCTACTGTCCACAACACAGACCGGGAGCGCAGAATTCTTCTCCGGGCTGACATACTCATACAGCTCCGGCACCACGGCGCAGGATTTCGACTTCAAAGGCGCAGAGCTGGGCTCCCCCAGTTCAACAGTTGAGTTGTATCATCGGCATGTGGTCGCTGTCAATGGCGCGGTGACGGAAGATGAACAGACGCTTCCGAATCAACCTGCCGGTAATAGAACTTCGAGACTGCTGCTCTCTGGGACTGGAGGCGGGGTCCCTATGACACAGTCTGCTCCTGAGGACGTCAGTATTAGGGCTTTATTAGGGAGAGGGCCGGGTCGGCCGAAGTCTGCGCCGTGATCGTGTCTTACCAATACTCAATCTCACGAATTTTCACACGCTTCATCGCTCGTGTGGTGCGCATTGCTCTCTTTCGCGGATTCACAGCTGCTCACCTTTGTGTTATCCTTATTTTTTGGGGATCGTAACCTCCATGCCTTTTGATCAAAGTCCCATAACGTTGAAATCGATCGCGGCACTCTCTTTTCTTCCGCTTCAATACCTCGTGTATACTCCACCACTCCCAGCACACTCCACTCACCTCTCCTCCATGAAAGTACCCCAACGCACTCCCCTCCCCGCTCACCGCTCATTCCCTCCTCTCCCCTCCCATCCCATCCATCCCAGCCCACCCAATCCGATCCCCTCCCCCCCCCTTCCCATCCCAATTCATCCCATCCCACTCCCCTCCCCTCCCATCCCCTCCCCTCTACTCCCATCCCATCCCCACTACTATACTTAAAATCGACCCCGCCCACCAGCTCTACCTTATCAGAGAATATTCCCACCACATACAAGCCACCCGCCTCCCTGGCTCACCTTCCCAGAAGGCGAGGTTAGTAGCGGGTGCGTTGGTATGTACGATGAGGTTGTGGGGATATGGGGAGCTGGAGAAGTGGGGAAGTAGGGATGGGGGGATGTAGGGGGTGGGGATGTAGGGATATGCACAAGCAGTAATCGTCTATAGGAAAATCAAGTGATGATAAGAAATCAGTAGAGATATGAATATAAGGGCGACGGGATATATTATCAAAGTCGTTCAGAGTTAGTTTTCTACGAGTTCTGCTGTATTTCTATAATTTAGATAGTCCAGTCGAACCTGATGTCCGTAAGCACGGAAGGAAATCGCTGAACATATGCAAGGGGTAGACAGGCCGAATATTTCTTGGCGCAATGGATAGAGCGGGAAATAGAAAACGCAAAAAGTTCAGGTCGATCGTATCGACCTGAAGAAAATCCTCAGTCTGAGGATTTTTCGAACCGGACTGAGCCGGATTTCCGCGAATCACTCCGGATCTTCTTAGGGGATTCCTCTCCTCAATTCCACTACGCCATTTGATCATGACTAAAATAATGTTGCTATTAGCACTTATAATCTTATTCGGAAAGAACCCTCGGGCAATATCTATGAGGCAAAAGTTCAGGCCGACCGCGTCAGCCCTATGAAAATACTCAGTCTGAGTATTTTTCGAACCGAGATGGATTACCGCAACTGCATTGACTATTTTCGCCAAGGTCCTTATTCCCCATTGCGCCATGTACTCATGATTAAGATTAACATGTGACAATTGTGATATATATTGAGAATTGGATGAATGATTCGAGCGCAGGACTTATGTTGCTATGTTATGGGGAGATGAGTGGGGTTCTGTAAGCAGGGCGAGGTGAGAAGAGGATACAGATTTGTTGCTAGCGATGCTATGATCTCAGATATGTTGCATACAAGATCGGAGATAAGATGGCGGTGTATGCGACAAGTGCCCACCACGCCTACAACGTATAAATGAAATCCGGCCTCGTATCGCCCAAAGCTTCAATCTCCTTTTCAGTCTTGCCTTCCGCCCAGTAGTCTCTTCCGCCAGCCAATCTCTTCCTGTTTTCATTCCTCAGCAGGATGTATTGCAGGATGCTGCCGCCGAAGAGGAAGATGGTCAGGTAGGCCAGAACGATGCTGTGACCGGTTCTGTACTTGGGGGCGTCTTTGGCTTGGTAGATGTTGGAGCTGACGACGCCGTTGAGGTTGCCCCAGCCGATTACGAAACCCATTGTTATGCCGCGCTTGTACACACCTTCTGTGTTGTTGGATACCCAGACTATGGTGTTGGCGATGCAGGGGTAGATGCCGAGGGCTAATGAGGTATTACACGTTAATATAAACGTTCTAGCAACTGATTAAGGCAGTAGATCCTATCGGGAGGTGTCTTGGGACTCCACGTCTGTACAAAGGGTATGTCTAGGCTGAACAAGACTTACCACCGAGGAACGTTCCTGCGTATCGAACTCCTGGTGAGGTTCCCGCTACTAGCATGGAGAAGCCAATCATTCCCAGAACGGAGATTCCGATGTTGCAGAGACCGCGTTGCCGGGTTCTATCTGCGACGTAGCCGACGAGGATAGTGAGGATTGCTGCTGCCGCGTACGGAGGTACGGTGAGGAGTTGCGCGGTGGTCGATTTGTAGCCAAGCTGCCAAAAATGATCAGCAAAATCTTGAAACAAGCATGTAGCGAAGAATATGGCTTACAGCGGAGATAATGGAAGGTAGGAACAGAGAGAAGGCATAAAGAGGACAGTCCGCGCCCATGTATATCAATGCGGACAACCAAGTTTTCCAGTCTTTGACGGAGGCCCAGAAATACTCCATCTTGAACGATTCGTGCTCGGCTGAGGATTGCTGATCGGCTTTCAATCGGCGAAGGACGCGCTGGCGGTCAATGTCAGATAGGAAGTGGGCCTCGTCGGGAAAGTCGAACACCATCCAGAAGGAAGCAAAGCCGATCACGACTGTTGCAAGGCCTTCGAGGATGCTTCACATAATTTTAGAGTCAGCACCGTCACGTATTGACATATCATAGAGTGGTAGGACAAGTGCCGGGACTGATTGGGAAGGAAAGGAGGCAACGCTGTTGTATAGATGGAACACTTCTAGGAATGGGAAAAAACGAGTGCGAGAACGTACAAGATCCAAGCCCAGCCTTTCTTGCCACCGACACCGGTCATTTGACCGATAGCAGCTGCTAGCAACCCACCGAATGAGCCAGATACAGCGGCTGCTGAGAAGAAGATCGCTGCTCGAATGCCGAATTCATCTCTCTTATACCAACACGAAAGATAATAGTTGATTCCGGGGAACAGGCCGGCTTCGGCCAAGCCCAGGAAGAATCTAGCAGCCATCATGCCCTGGAAATTGTGGGTCAAGCCCATGGTGACCATTGTTATCCCCCATAGAACCATGATGATAGGGATAAAGATACTGGGCCGGAGGCGTTTGAGCAAGATGTTGGTCAAAGGTTCGAAGAGGGCGTAAGAGACGAAGAAGATGGAGAGGCAGGCATTGTATTGGCCGCTGGTGATGTGGAGGCTCTTTTGGAGGCCATCAAGCCTGGCATTGCCGATGTTGGTACGATCAAGGAAGGCGATGAGATAGAGGAGACAGAGCCAGGGGATCAAGCGCAGGTCGAGTTTCCGTAGGAGTTTGCGATCCTGATGAACAGTGAGTGGCGCTGGCAGGACTTGGACGACTACAGCGTGGGACACTCACAATGCGAGCTTTCTCTTCTTCGCTCAAGCCATAATCTGGATCTGGAGGGAGCTGGCCGCGGCCCAGGGTCTCGAAACCTCCTCGCTCGACCCCCACTACCTTCTCGTTGTCGTCCAACGGTGAATGGGTACTATCGCTGTCATGGTGGTCTGTTGACAGCTTCATCGTCGATCGCTACTTTGTCTGATGCTGTCAATGGGAGGATGGATGAAGGACGGAAGAGGTGAAGAAGCAAAGGAGCGAGCTGCTTTGGAAGTAGACATGCCGTGATCTCTCGGAAGCGTGCTGTGCCCATTCTCGACCAATTTGCATTATCAACCTGCGGGCATATCTTCCCCTTCCCCACATCTTCGCCATTGGCCAATCGATCATCCGTATTGCCGGCACTTGCAGGGGGCCTCGGCATGCACGTGCGGCAGCCGTTGCCGTTGCACATGTACGCACATGGCCAACCGCAGTCCAGCTACCAAATGCGTATCAACCACTCTTGTAATATCCATGCGGTGAAAGATAATGCATAATCATGAACGGTCTCCACGTGAAAGCAAGCGATTCCTTACAGCCCTGCACTGCAACATTGAACCACCACCGTCATCGCACTGGAAGTATGGCACTGACCCTTACGACTCAGCGACGTCTAGTAGAATATCTGACTCCTGGGACCTGAGATGCCTTACAACTGCTGGCCTGTCATATTCCCAATGATTTCTCGGCTCATACATCCACAAGAGTCCTTGAGAGGATGTGCGCCATTGGCGAGAGAATGCCGTCCAGAGGTAATGGCTCCAGAATCTGTATCCGTTTCGTGGATCGTTTGACTTGGGTGATGCACTGAATGCTTGCTTCGTGTCAAAGTGTTCCATCTCGCTGATTTCCCTCAACCACCAACAAGCAAGATGTCTCTTTTCGTTGAGCGCATCCGGTCTCAGCATTTTCAAATTGAAGCAATGCAAAGAGTGGGCGCCAACGAGTATATAAAGTCTTCGTAGGTACACTGTCCTCCATCCAACCTACACTCCACACACCATCTTGGTGTTCGTCACCCTGGTCTCTTCTTTCGTTCTACGACTTTTGATCATAGTCCTTTGCACTGTCACCATCGTCTTCCCAAACTACGTTGCTAGATTACACCACTAGCAATCCAAAAGCCCTTGCCTCTTTCTCTTCATCTTGTTACAACGTCCTTTCTTGTCACCTTGCTAACACGGTCTCATCCGACATCTATCAGCTCCCTCTATCTGTTACATTTTCACCAGCTGTGGTGGGTATATATCAGATACGTAAGTTTCATCCTCTCAATGCAGCCTCAACCCTGCCATATCGGCAGCATTTGGTTTCATTTCTCCTTACATCACAGGCGCCTTTGTTTCTTTCTCAAGCTGGGGGCCTCATACTAAGTTTCACATCATGCTATAGTATATCTCATAAGGTGTTGATTGAGACCTTGCCCGAACGTCAGCAGCGCCCTGAGCTGCGGTCTCTGAGCCTAGCAACGCGATCATTCCTGATTCGATCAAACCCAGATTATCCACCATTCTGGTTGCCACTATGGCTACTCAGTCACCTCAGATCCCATTCGTCCAGCAGCCCTCAGCTCACCCTTTCCCGCACCAGCACCAGTACCCGCACGGATACACCTTCCCTTTCGGTGGCCACTCCTACAGCTCCGGCCCCATGAACCACTCCGATCCCTTAGGCAATCCGCATATTCGCATTGCAGTACTAGAGAAGGAGCTTGAGCACTGCCGGACAGGAAAGGCAGAAGCCGAGATTACTGTGCAGTATCTGGCATCTCTCAATACCAAGGGAACTGCGAATGGCACCACTGGAAATATTCAGGCTGCGAAGCTCAAGCAGCAGCTTGCACAAGCTATGAAGGAAAAGGAGGCTCTCGAGTCTAAACTTGAGAATGCTTTGGCTATCATTACGACCATTCTGACAGCCCCAAAAATCACTTCGGTGCTCAACCCAGTATCGAAGAGCAATAAAATCGAGACCAGTCCCGCACCTAGCTTGCTGGTTCAAAATGAGGACCTCATCGACCTTTTGGGCGCCCCTAAAGGACTTGACGGCTCAAGCACGTCAGGGAACGACGCTACTCTTCTTGACCAGTCCTATGACGACCTCTCAGAAGATGAAGATGAAGCGCAGAATCCACTAAACGCAAAGCATTTGCCGGTATCGGAGCTGACCGATGGCGAGAAGGAGCCCTATATTCATCACTTCCTTCCTAATGTACACGGTATCCCAATCCGCGTCGACCAGGTACCGACATTTGCCGCTCGCGGCTCGATTGATCCCAAGAGTTCAACTTCCCTTGATCAACGTTCTGAGACCTCCATTGAGCCAGAAACAGACGTGTCGTATCACGAACATGCAACTTCCTCTGATGGTCCTGTATCATCATCGACGTCCTTTGTTACTGCTAACACCCAAATCAGCAACGCTCATGCTTCACTCGCAGAAAATGTTACAAACACGGAACATGAGGCGCAAACTCTGGGGGTGCAGAGATGGAACGTTGCCGCTTCGGCGACTGCTTTCGAAGACGTTGAGGCTTCGGGTCTTGCTATGCACTACAAATATAATTTGTGGTCTAGCAAGGACAAGAAGTTTCCGAACCCTAAATCGCCACAAGGTCAATTGCTGGATCGACCATCCTGTCAGGTATGTAAGCTCTTTTTCCTTGGGAGACAGTCTGAGGACGACGTCAAAACTGGGCCCATGATCGAGATTTGATTCCTGACCTGCTCTAGTATGGTGTCCGATTCGAACCCGATCCAGCCGAGCGCAACACTTACCGCACGATCCTTGTTCAAGGTCTATCTTCAGGCACCACCATGCACCAGCTCCTCCAGAACGTTCGAGGGGGTAAAATAATCGACGTGAAGCTTCTCGAGACCAGCAAGTTGATTGGCAGTGAATCGGCACTGATTGTCTTCCTCCACGAGCACGCTGCCATGGCCTACGAGGAGTATGCAAGAACCAATCCCCTCAAAGTCAACAACCAACTAGTGAACGTGAAGGTAGTGAATTCACCTACCTATCCTACGCGCCCCGGCCTCAAAAAAGCCATGGAAGATCTCCAGCATACACGTTGCTTAGAGATACACAATTTCCCTCGTCATGTCTCGGAGTCTCAGCTCCGACTTGATCTGCGAATCAGCGCTCAAATGAAAAGAGATCGAGTAGAGCACTTGAAGATGCGCAAAGACAGGATTTTGGAGCTCCATTACTCCTCCATCGATCACGCTGGACAGGGTTTTGGCATGTTTACCACCTATAGACGCTACAAGGGGTGTAAGGCTTGCTTTGTGCCGGATCCTTGTGCTCAGCCTCTTGAAACCCTTCTCCAGAACAACACTCGCGAAATCGAAATCAAAGCAGCCTGTATTGAGCTCGGAGGTAGTGCTATCGAGGAGTCTAATAGCCTTTCCAAGGTTGAGTCGGAGACCGAGCAGGAGCTTCCCCGTGGCCGTGGATTCGAAGAAGAGGAGTGAATGTTCTATGGCGATCTCCCAAGGGACCCCAGCCTTTCATTATGACCATTTACGACATATCACCCCGCACTTTCATGACTGGACGACTGGTTGCTGCGGAATCATTTTGAGGAAATGGCTGCTGACTACCTGAGCCGCTGAATACGTCTCTTCGCTTTCGAGTTTGCAGCTTCCGTACTTTTCACGAATTGAATGCGCCGGAAGACCGAATGTGCATCTTATGCATTGTTAATATCTGAGCTAGCATGTCAGCATGTTTCTTACCGATAGTGCTCCTTCTTCTTGTGCCTCGCTCACAGATCTGATCTTGAATCTTCGCTGGCGATCAGAGCATGACTTGACGGAGCGTAAGGAAGGCTCTCAGTTCCCAGAAATAGGCGATTTATCGCTTGCTCCTCAAACATCGATATCAATCTTTAAAGTCTGTCCACATGCACACCTGTGAATTCAATTTAGCATTCGTGCAAACAATCTCTCATTGACGTAGTAGAGGTGGTTTATTCCTTATGCCACAAGCCCAAATATATTGTTCGATGCCCAACACGCCTTATCGCTGGAAGTATACAACCATCTCAAAAATGCACCACCCCAGCCCAGCACCCACTTCCCACCACCTCACAAGAAATTCTGCCTCTTCTTATTAAACGCCCTCTGATCCTTCATCCAATTCCGATACCCCCTCACACTATCAATCTTCTCCCCATAATAATCCGGCACCGGATTCGCGCTCGACCCACCCGAACCATCCACCCTATACTTCTTTATCCTCCTGAACAAATCCTTCTCCTTCTACTCTCCCATTCACATTAGCAAATTTTCCCCTCCTTAAATCCCTCCTTTCTCAAAAGAAACAGGAAAGACTCACCTCAGCAATCTGCTCCCACTGCTGCCTGTACCTTACTCTAAACAACGCGTTCCCCAAAAAAGGACCCATGAGCCATCCAGCGCCCATGAATGCCGTCATGGAGATCCCTAGCACGATTACGGGATCGAGACTGAATACGGACATGCTTTCGAGGCTTTGGGGGGCGAGGTAGCTGGCGCCGAGGATGGTGGTGGTGAGGGAGGTTGTTAGGCTGAAGAAGAGGTTGTACCTGCGCCGGGTTTTGCGGAGGGCGAGGTAGGTGTTCCAGGTTAGGGGTGTGGAGGGGGGGGAGAAAGGGGTGTAGTGGGTTGAGGAGGTGGTGGTGGGGATTTGGGAGAGGGAGCGGATTGTTGTGATTTGGATCGGTTTTGTGAGGGTGGAGTTGGTGTGGGTTGGATCGATGAGGGTCGGATGGTGGGGCGAGGGTCTCGGGGGAGCGTTGTTTGGGCTGGTGGTGGTTGATAATTGTCGGTATAGGAGGATTGGAGTTGTGCGTGGGGGATGGAGGCTTGGCTGGATCTTGAGGTTTAGGAGCGCTGAGCGCAGTGGTGTGGGCTTGTTGCCTAGCATATTGAGTGATGTTCAACTTATTCCCCTCGGGATGGACGTTGAGGAAGCTTCAATGTTTGAGCAGATAGTTTCTTGGATTAGCTACGGGTAGCCGGGCTGTCATAGGGCTGCTAGCGCCTAGATAATTTATGCGCTGGAAGACGCTCCGTCACTCTCGACTCGCGTGACAATGTATGAAAGCATTCAATTCTTGACATACTTTATATTTACGACGTAGGTGCTTTGTACCGAGCTAATAGGCCATTTTGTACACAAGCAGATGCAAATATGCTCAAAGCCACTTGCAAGGATCATTGTGACCGAACGGATGCCATTGGAGGAACATATTGACCTGTCTTTCTACGTCAAAGAAAGAACGCTCATCGTAACAACACTCATCAGCAATCCCAGTCGTGGGAATGCCGTCCAATTCTCAGGCTCAAGCAAGTGGGCCAGGTACAAATCCGAACACAGACTGATCGCAAAGAAGGTCTTTGGAGCAAATGAAACCATTCTCTGGCACAACGTCAGGAACGGAGTCTCACAAGTTCGGTGATCTGATGCGCTGGTGCTTGCTAGGGGCCAGATGCACCGTACCTATTGCTTGTTATCGAACGTCGGAAGCTGAATGTCCGCCATATCGGCAACAGTGTTTATTCTGCTCCTCTCGGACGCGTCTATCTAAGCGAGCTACGCGCCTATACATACTTCTTCGTTCGTCCGCTGGTTCGCCTCTGAACGACCTCTTGGAGGATCTTGTTCACGAAGTTTCCTTCGTCATGCCAGGGTCTAGCCGTGCCTCGACGTCCTACACGTCGGCTACGACAGCTTACCCTTCGTATCCTGAAAATGGAAGCACTACTCCCCGCCCTAGTACCAGCATGAGCAGAGTAACTACTGGACGGCAGCGAACGAGACCCAGGACTGCTGCTTCAACAGCTGGGGGAGATCAGCAGATCATTTGTGCCATCAGTGAATCAAGAGGCCTCTCTCCTATCGTGGGCTTGGCTTTCGTCAATCTCTCTACTACTGAAGCTGTCCTCTGTCAAATTTCCGACAACCAAACTTATGTCAAAACAGAGCATAAGCTGGCAGTCTTCGAGCCCACTGAGATTCTCTTTATGACTACTGCTGCACAGCCTGAGTCCAAGCTTTATTCTGTCGTCAAGGCTAACTTGCCCCACATTCGCGTGACCGTTATTGACCGGAAGTACTGGGCCGAGACGACTGGAATGGGCTACATACGCCAGTTAGCGATGAAGCATGATCTCGAGGCGCTGAAAGTTTCCGTCAATGGAAACTACTATGCAATATGCTGCTTTGCTGCGGTCTGTTGCTCATAAGATCCTATTCGTGTTTGCACTAAACATGTCCTTTCTCTAGGTGCTCAAGTATGTCGAGCTGGTCCTCTTATATACATTTCCATTTCATTCTCTCCGAATCAAATACGAACCCTCCCAAGGAGCAATGATGATCGATCTCTCGACCATGCGTTCTTTGGAATTGATCGAGAATCTACAGAATGCCAAGTCTAAAGACTGCCTCTATGGGTTACTGAATGAGACACTAACACCCATGGGAGCTCGACTCCTGAAAAGCACTGTGTTACAACCATCGACCGATAAAGACATCTTGGAGAAACGGTGGGATGCTCTTGCTGAGTTGACCGCCAAGGAGGACGTGTTCTTTGCGGTCCGCCAAGGTAACCTCCGAAATGCCCTGCACTTTCTTTTTCGTATACATTGCACTTGACCATGTGCACCTATGCCGCCTTTTCCGAACTTCTTATCAGTCATATGTGCTATCAGTTGGCTGTCGTTCATTGCCACACGCTAATCATCGTGCTAGCCCTCAAAGCATTTGTAGACGTCGACCGAGTTTTGACAGCGGTATTGGACTTCGAGCCTGGGATGTCGACTTGCTAACGCAGCTAGATCACAATTATCCATACCAAGCCGTCAATTCAACATTCAGAGCAAGCCATCAACAACGTGATACTCCTCAAGCAGTACATAAAGTCCATTAACCCGATATACGAAGCATTAGGGACAACGACGAGCGGACTGCTCTCGTCAGTCATTCAAGTGAACTGTTCGAGCCTCAATTTGGATCTGTACTAACAGGGATCTAGCTATGTGCGCCAGAGAATTACGCCGATGTACAGTCTCTAATTGATGAAACCATCAATGAAGACATTACATACCAGAGTCAGCCCTTGGACTTGCGTAATCAAAGAACCTACGCCGTCAAGGTCAATCGCCGACCACATTGGCTGGGCTAAGGCAAAGCTGATAGTGAACAGTCAGGTGTCAATGGTCTATTAGATGTGGCCAGACAGACATATAAAGAGGCCAATGCAGACGCGTATCAGCTTGTCACAGACCTTGGTGGCAAGCAGCCCGCAGAACCTTTCGTCTACAAAATGCTAATAGTGACCTAGAGTCACATGAGCTAGTACTTGATCTGAAATACGATACTGCTAGGCAGTACTACATACGCATTGCCGTCTCGGAACTCGAGGATCGTGAGCTGCCTGGTGTCTTCATCAACGTGTTTGGAAAGAGGAACATGATCGAGTGTCAAACGCTAGACCTCCTCAAGTGGAACCAAAAAATCATGGACTCTCACCACGAAGTGCTTCAGATGAGCACCAGCAGCGTACAAGAAATGATTGATAGTATCCGCACAGAAATTGCTCCACTGTTTAAGATCAGCGATGCTATCGCGCTCCTCGATGTCATTGCTTCATTTGCCCAGCTGGTCACGACACAAGACTATTGCAGGCCAGAATTAACGCAGACTCTTGCTATCAGGTTGGGGAGACATCCCATTCGTGAGAAGATATATGCGGAGAAATACGTTCCGAATGACGCTTTCGCCACTCAGCAGAGCAGATTTCAAATCATCACGGGATGCAACATGAGCGGAAAGAGCTCGTACATTCGATCGATTGCTCTGATGGCAGTAATGGCTCAGTGTGGAAGCTTCGTCCCAGCTTCTTACTGCTCCTTTCCCATTTTTCATCAACTTTTCGCTCGTGTATCTATGGACGATAGCATTGAGGCTAATGTTTCGACTTTCGCCGCTGAGATGCGTGAGGCAGCCTTCATTCTTCGAAACGTTGACAAACGAAGCATGGTCATCATCGACGAGCTTGGTCGTGGCACAAGCACCCGCGATGGACTGTGTATTGCCATAGCTATTGCGGAGGCGTTAGTGGAAAGTAAGGCTCTCGTCTGGTTCGCAACTCATTTCCGCGACTTGGCAAAGATCCTTTCGGAGCGCAATGGGGTTGTCAACCTTCATCTCTCGGTTGAGATGGCCGAAGCGAACAAAATGACTATGTTGTATAAGATTGCCAATGGCGCTCTAGAGGAAGTACACTATGGCCTTGCTCTCGCCAAGGTGATGAATCTTCCTCCAGAGGTCATTGGCGTTGCAGAAGAGGTTTCGAAGAAACTGAGTGCGAACCTAGAGAAGCGAAAGAAGACTTCTAAAACAATACTCCTCGCCAGACGGAGGAAGCTAATATTGAGTCTGAGGGAGCAGCTGTTGCAAGCTCGGGAGGGCAACATGCAGGGAAAAGTTTTGGCTACTTGGATGAAGAAATTGCAGGACGAGTTCGTGATAAGGATGGCCGCTCTGGAGGCCGACGTTGCGGCGGCCATCGAAGATCGCGACAGTGAGCAAGAAGAAGAAATGGCAGCTACCCCAACGCCAAACGGGCGTAGCAGCCATCGGGAATCAGGCCAAGGCATGGAAGAGAGTTCAGAACAGCGCTATGAGATGGCTGGTGCACTAAAGTCTGACGGAACCGAGGAGGACTGATTTTCTCAAGTGTATGTGACGCGGATCTGCTTTGCTCAGAGCTTTTGCCATCTAGCTGGACCTACCTTTGCAATTTGTATCCGAAGTTGATCCTCATCCGTGTCCTGTACGGTCTTGATCCAACAAAAGCACAACCTCTCAGCCCCGAGCATTGTCCTATACTTGACGATTTGAGAATTACAATACTCGGAGAGGCCAAGATTACATGAAGCATAGCCAAGAAAGTCTTCTTTTATATTGTGCAAAAATTGATCATGGCAACAAGACTTCATGACTCCTACGCTAACCGACTAATATATATATGAGCCGAGATCGGAATAGAAAAAGTTATTATAGTGGACCCAGGTCTGATTCAACGACCATCTAACTTTGCTGCCAAGTCTATTTCTTGTATAGAAATTCGAGATTTGTTCCTGTTGTCTTCCATCACTCCATCGAATACAAGTCAATACTCACCAATTACCACCACTACCACCAACATATAATTTCCTCCCTCTCACATCTTCGTCCACCACATCCTCGACACTCGCCACCACTAACCTTACATCAATTCTCGACATCACCACCACCACCACCCCAACATACCGAAGATGTGTCTCGTTGTCCTCGTCGTCTTCTCAAAATGCCACCACGCAGCCTACTATCACCTCGTCGAAGCCTGCCACGCAGGCTTTATCAGCCATACCACCCCCCCAGCGCCAATCCCCCGTGGTGAACCCTCGCCCCACAACCACGACCAGCGCAGTAACGACGACGACACCACCCCCGACAGCACCACTACCATAACGATCAACAGCTGCGCGCTCAACAACAACGAGCCGCTCCCTACCTTCCGCCGCACGCGGATCCCCTACTGCACAGCCTGCATCGCCGTCGAAGAGAACAAGCTCCTCCACCAATACGAGAGCGAAATCAACGCCACCCTCGCCAGCCTCCGCGACACGAAACTGGATTGCCAAGAGATGTATGGGGTGGGCTATGTGAGCGTGAAGCGCTTGGAGCGGAAGATGAGGCGGGAGTTGGAGGAGTGGTGGGGGGAGGCTAGGGTGCCGGTTTCGGGAAAGAGGCGGTTTGTGGCGAGAGTGGGGGAGAGGGCGAAGTTGGCGGTTTTTTATCAGGAGGCGTTTGCGGGGATGTGAGTTTGGGAATTGGAAAGTGGGGTATTAGCGAGGTTTTTTGGGGGCATTTGTGGGGTTTTAGGGATATTCTACGATGGCGTTGGGAATTTTTAGCAGAGTTTGCGGTCTTTTATAATTAGTGGGAGGATGGTTTGTGAGGGCGTTAGAAATGCATAGCAATTTTTGAAAAAATAAATTTTCCATGATCACACTCTTCGGGTAATATTACGTTGTATTTGTCACGTATTCAATTATGTCGATGTACAATATCGACAAATAGGGGTAATGCAGCACCGGCAATCTGACCGAAAACGTCTTGTATTAGGCAATCTGGTGACTATACTCTCAACCAAAACCCATTGGTGGCCGAGTTCCAAAGCGCAAACCTACCAATCAACCAAAATCCACCTCCCAAGGATCCAAAAATATCAGAGGTTTGATTCTTCGAGAACGTATCCAAGCGCACTCAAAGACCGCCACCACAACAGTCAGCCCTTGTCCCACAGTACATCCTCAGCACAACCCCAGCAACGACCAACAATGCCAATATCCCAAGAACAATACCTACAAATGGAACAAAGACCCAACCAATCCAAAAATACCTACAAGCAACGCACAACAACCGTCCAACCTCATCTGCCCCCACAGCCTCCACTCCCCACCTCACAAATACCCATACCCTCAAACCCCCCAGCACCCCCCACCCTTACTTCTCCCTTTCCCTTTCCCTCTCCCAACCCCCCATCCCCAAAACAATGGGCTGCACCCTCTCCAAACCCCGCCCAAAATCTCACCACGGCATCAAATTAGCCGAACACGCTACACCCCTTATGCACGAGGACGTCAGCGCGAGAGCGCGGAGAATGGAGTTTAACAGACGGGTGTCTCTCGCTCAAGATCGGATGGGTGGGTATGGGATCGTCGCTGATGGAGAAGAAGACTCGGTGCGGGTGTTGAGTTTGGTTACTTGTTTGTAGGTTGGCTGATTGGGTTTTGCACTGATACCGTGGTGATTTGGTTGCGATGGGGTTTGATGGTAAGAGGTTATGGGGTTTATGACTATACTGCGCTGAAACTTGATACAGCTTGGATATTGTGGGTGGTAGTAGATATGCAGTTGGTAGCTTTGTAATTACTACACCCTCTCGAGCTTTATACATATAGGCTCCTGGGGTTTCGATGTTCAAGGACTCCTGTTGACAGTTCGTGATGTATTGTCAATGAGCCAAGTCTTGCTATACCTGGCCGTGTCTGGACGAGACTATCGATATCTTCGATCTATGGCAGACTCACTTATAGAATAGCACGGGCGGTGAAGTTGAACGGATGTTGTTGCTTGGTTGGCTGCTGATCGAAGATGTGAGCAGTGGTTCGATATTGTTATCATCACGGAGATTGCTCCGTCATGCCAAAGCAACAGAGCCCCTCTTTTGGAAGATACTTAGCGATGTAAGAGTCTGAACAATATCTTATGCAGCGCTCTCTGACCGACTGGATCAGAATAAGCATGCAGGGCTGTCCTGAATGGATCGAGTCTTCATGTAATCTCGA
>JAABUL010001117.1_pt1 | contig 53107 bp, 53 predicted proteins | sample 5559151 | NCBI WGS metagenome assembly JAABUL01 (sample SAMN10711876, study PRJNA513368) | rock metagenome | isolation source: Antarctica rocks | place: Antarctica: Victoria Land, Pudding Butte sud
GTAGATCATTCGACTACTGCTTGTACTTTTCTGAGATTCATCTTTAGTTCTTCGATGAATAGCAATAGTTTCAGAAAGAAGATCTTCTGAACATGAAACTTGCATTTGTTTATATTCACCTGAAGATTAGTCTCTTGTAGTCTATGTAGAACTAATTGTACGTGTCGCTTATGTTTCTTCAGTGTTTTGCTGTAAATGATAATGTCATCTAGATAGATCTGACAAAACTGATAAAGATAGTCAAATAGCACGTCGTTCATATAGTGTTGATAGAAAGTCGAGTCGTTGATTAATTTGAAAGACATCACGTGATATTTGTAGAAATCAAAAGAGGTGATAAAGATAGTCAAATCTTCGTTATCTGAGTGCATGTGTAGTTTGTTGAACGTGACAATGATGTTCAATCGAGTCAGATACTTGCTTTCTTGTATATGAGCAAGAGTCTCGTCTATTAATGACAAAGAATAGCGATTTCGTTTGATCAAAGCATTGAGCTTTCTGTAATCAACGCAGAAGCGCAAGCTATCGTCTTTCTTTTTGACGAATAGTATGAGCGAAGCGTATGAAGTTGAGCTAGAAGATATAAAGTCTTTATTCAGATGCTTAATCAGGTAATTCTTCATCTTTTGAAGCTTGTAGTCAAACATATAATAAAGATGACTTCAAGAAGATGTTTTCTTGTCGATCAACTTAATTTTATAATCGTAGAGATGATGAGAGAATAGTTGATCAGTCATCGCTTGATCAAACACGTTTAAATAGTCATGATATTTCGAAGAAAGCTTAGCTTTGACTTCTTTCAAGATTTTCTTGTGTGAAAGCTCTTGTAGATTTACATCTTCGAGTTTATTTCTAGCTGTTTTTAGAAGTCGATTAATTTTCGTGATGATGATCGTGAAAGTAGTCACATTCGACCGTTTGACTAGTGATTTATATGCTGCAGTCTCTATCATTGCTATGTTCATTGAATTGAAAGACGAAGCGAAGTTGACTGAATTAGATGGTTTCACGATTTTACTGAATGAAGATGACTTCTTGCTGAGTTGAATGATGACAGAAGAGATAAATCTCTTTAGTATTTGAGTAGAGATTGAACTCTTCTGTTCTATCGCGATTTTCTTGCTCGAAAGAACAGTCGAATGAGCTTTGATAGAAGCTTTGATATGAGTTTCGAAACTAGAAAATTGAAGACGATCATTTCTCATATCAATAGTCACTTTGATCTTGTTCATTCATGTTTTTTCAAGAATCATCTAATGTTGATCTAATCGAGTGATCAGCATAAAGACGAAACGTTTCATATGATCTTGAATAGTTAGATTTGAATAAATCGCATGAGTAATGAGCTTTTTTGCATAATGATCATCGAATTCCCTTATTGATTTGAGCTTGATTAAAGATAAAGATTCAATTTGCAAATGATCACAAACATTCTGCGCGATTAATTCATCAATGAACGAATAGTCAGCTGCTTCAGTGTCAATCAATGACTTTAATGAGTAACTAATTTCATTGCTAGATAGTACACATTCAGTAGTCAAAGATTTCGAAGCAAAGAGATCATTTGAGCTGCTCATTGTTGAAGAAATTAACACATCTTTCATCACGTCTTTGATGAAAGTCACTAGTTTTTTGCCTCATTCTTCGATTTCTCTGTAAATAATTTCTTCTCTTCTTTCGACATGATGATCTCATTGAGACGAGAAGTGAATGCATGAGATGTCAAAGTACTAGTCTTCAGCTGAGAGCAGTTTTTTGAAAGATGACTTGATACTTTGCAGTTGAAGCAGATGATTAACATTCTTGATCATTCAGATTCAAGAGTGAAAAAAGTAGCGAATCAAACATAGCTAGTAGTCGAGACTGAAGCTGATGTCAACGAAGAAACGAAACGTTTTTTCGAAGCTGCTATCGATTTGACTGTTCATTGCTCGTCACGTAGCTGATAATTGACTCGTTGTTTATTATTCACATCTTGAAGAAAGATCTTGAGCTTATCAAGCAAGCTAAACTCTATGAGGCAAACTGACAACACGTTCTGAAGATGATTGTTGATTTTATTCTGAATGTTGTTCATCAGAATGATATTGTCGTAGTTCAGAAAGCTGAATATTCTAGTGAATTCTGAATAGAAAGAGCTGAAAGACTTGTTGAGCTGCTTCAGAGTGACGTATTTGCAACGACACTTTTGAATTAGATTCTGATCTTCGTAAATTTCTTTCAGATGTTTCAGTAGCTCTGATAGTGATTGATAGAGTGAGAAAGCATCAACACGACGCTTTGCATAGATTTACTGATCAGCATCGTCTTCTAGCCTGAAAATCACATAGGCAATACGAATCTTTTCAGTAGAATAATGATTCGCGTTGACATCGAGCTTGTCAGCTATTTTGATGTTTCATGTCTTTTAAATAGAGTCATCTGTTTCAATGAAGATGAGTGAATTTGAAAGCTTGATGAACTTGTGATGATCATTTTCGTTTTCGTTATCAGATAGAGTAGAAGATTCTTGTTGAAAGTGAGCTTCTTTCTGATTGACTCGTTGTTCAGCTGACTGAGTATCTTGACGAGGCATAGATCGATCAGCTTGACGTTGTTTCGCTCTGAAGTTCAATCACTCGTCTTGTAGCTGATTGATCTTTTTCTCTAGCTCATCATTTTTATCAAAAGCGACTTTTAGTTGTTTCGCTCTCTTTTTGTGATTGTCTTGTACAAGAAGTCAGTGTTCATTGAGTTGTAAAGTCAAGTCTCACTGACTTCAAAGCTCGTTCAGCATATTGATGACTTCGTTGAATTGATTGCTGACTCAATGAAACAGTTGTTCTTTGATGTTTATGTTTCATGAGATGACAGCTTTCTCAGCTTCAACTGAAGCATCAATGAGTAGAAGTGAAACTCTTCTATTGACAGAGCTTCTAAGCAGACGAGTTGTTCAAGACTCAACTGACTCGACGTTGCGTGTCATGATGAGAGAAGGTAGAAGTTGTTGAGGTAAGAATAAATGAGAGATTGATGTTTTGAATTGATGTTTTTTGATGAGTGAAAATTCAAAGAATTTCTTGTGAATTTCAGATAATAATTGAGTGCTTTATTCGAAGAATTTCTTGCAAATAGAATGATGAAAATGAGTGTAGAATCGAAGAATCTCTTGCGATCTAAAATGATGATGCAAATTTGAAGAATTTCTTGCAAATTTTTCTTACTGAATAGATTGTTTTGTATCATTTATTCGTCGATAGCAAAGTAGTAAATGATGAGCATTTATCTAATGTTAAAGACCTGTCTAAAGCGAGTCAAATAGAGATGTCATTTAACTAGAAGATAAATGCTAAGAAAGAAAGATAGCTACAGAAAAGAAGCTGACTACATATGTGTGTTTCTCAGTTGACGTTAGACTCAATAGAGACTAGTCAAGATGACGAAGCGAGAATAAATCTGACAAGGCTAGAAGACTGAGTCTGACAAGGCTAGAATCGTGACAAAATAGATGATTAAATAACTAGTTAGATAATAAATTCATTGATTTAATATCTTGCTTTTGCATGCGCTTGAGCATATAGAATTGAGCATATAGAATCAGAATAATCAGTATCAGCAGTGTTATTTTGATGATTCATGTTATTTTGATGATTCATGCTATTTTGATGATTTGTGCCATTTTGATAATTCGTGTCATTTAAGCTATTAAACATGCGTCTGCAGCTAATCACGTCAAAGTGATCTTATAAGAAGAAAGATTGACCAAAATGATAAATCATCTAATTTATCGACTAATTACGTGATTAAACACTCGATGAGATTTCTCAATGTTGACTTCACTAAGAATAATGATTCAATGAATCGAACAAATTCAATGAACTGATTCACTAGTTTCTGATTCGTGAGTCACTTCAAGATGATAATCAACGTAACAATCGAGTTCAAGTTCTTTCATTTTATTTTGCAGATCTTGCTTGACTCAGATCTGTAAAATGCTGATTGACTGCTTGCTTTTGAAACAACAGATTTTAATGTTCAAATTTTCAATGATGATATTAATTGATCATTTGCAGAATTTATCAAAATTTGATTTCTTTTCAATCAAAGATTTTCAATGATTATCTTGTGCTGATCTAGACAAGTTATTAATAAAGACATCATTTTATTCTTGTGTTCTTGTATCATGATCAATGTATACAGAGCGTGTGTAATCAACTTTCAATCAGAAGTTTCATCATATGATTGAATCAACTTTGATTTCAACAACGATATTGACTGAATATCAAAGCGTTTACATATAGACTGATCGCGTCAAGTCGAGTACTCGACTTGAAAAGTATCAAGTTGAGTTGAAATTTTTTTGAAAAAGTGTTGAGTTGAGTTGAGAAGTTGAATTCAAGCACTCAAGTTGAGTTGAGAAGCTTGACTCGACAATTCGACTCGAAAACTCAACTCAACTCGACAAGATATTAGATAGATGTAAATAGCTTGATTGAACAGTCTACATAATTTTCCTTTATGACTTTCTACCATGTTTTTCCGTCATGACTTTCTATCAAAGTCAAACGATCTTCATGTTTTCTCATCATGTTTCTCGTCATGTTTTTCTTCATGTTTTCCTTCATGTTTCTCTTTATGTTTCTCTTCATGTTTCTCTTCATGTTTTTCTTCATGTTTCTCTTTATGTTTCTTGTAATGATCTTCTATCAAATGATCTTCATGTTTCTTCATCATGACTTTCTACCAAACGATCTTCATGTTTTCTCGTCATGATTCTCTATCAAACAATCTTCATGTTTTTCTTTATGACTTTCTATCAAACGATCTTCATGTTTTTCTTTTTGACTTTCTATCAAACAATCTTCATGTTTTCCTTCATGACTTTCTATCAAAAGATAATGCAAAAAGATAATGCAAAAGTCAAAAACCGGAAAAATTTCTATATTTAGTTCTCTTAACGTTAAGCTCAAGTTCTTGATGAGTCAAGTTGAGTCGCGTCAAGTTGAAAATATGCTCAATTCGACTTGAGTCGAGTTGAAAATGTGAACAATTTGACTTCGAATCAAGTTGAATTCAAAATGTTAACTCGAAACTCGATTCAACAATCAGTCTATTCACATAGCTTTGACATCAAAGATTCATCAATGAAAGTCATGTCAATGACTTCAGTATTTATCAGAACGAGAAATCTGAATATCTTTTCTAAACTATTCAAGATGACATCAACAGTGAATGACTTGAAATTAAATGAATCATCAGACATGCTGATGAAACAAAATATGAGTATATCATTCTCAATCACTACTTTGACGAGAGCAGATCGTTTTTTGAATTCGCAGCGATCTCATGCACTTGAGTCATCTCAAGACAATCATATATTCTATGTTCTGACTTTTTGCATTTGAAGCAAAGTTCTTTCTTAAACAACTCTTTCTGAATAGAATTGAGATTCGATCTTCTGAGTTTCTTTCATGAAGAGATTGATGACGTAAGTCAAACAGTCAATGTGCTAGAGACAGATCAAGCAGCTTGAATCATCAATGCTTTGACGACTGATTGAGCGTTCAATTCAGTCAATTTAACATTGACTTGCATGCAAATGTCAATAAACTCATTCAAATTCGTGATTCATTCATTGAGTGTTGCTCGCTGAAGATCTGAGCTGATCTTATGCTGAAGATTATTTAGTAAAGTCTCGTTATTGTATTCTAGTTCTGTGCTAAATCTCTGAAATTTCATTCAAAATTCATGAAAGAAAATCTTGTTCTGATACAGCTTCAAGTACTGTCGTTGAGCTGTGTGATGATGATTGAGATCATCGTACATCTTATTAATGATTGATAGTACTTCTTCGACTTCTAGAAAGAGATTCAGAGACGTGTTTCTCATTCGTGATGCTATGTGCTTGATCGCAGCTTCACTGACTCAACTTTCAATGTAAACAATCTTCAACTCTTCAATAGAAAAGTGATTCTTGTTTGTCTTCAGCTTATTTTGCATTCACGATAGTCAATTGTTTACATTCTGTGACGAATCTTCAAACAAAGATGAGTCAAGTAACTTAATTGACTTCAAAGATCAATCTTCAGAAATCAAAGTGCTTTGCCAACTTGATGCAGCTTTTAAATGACATATAATCATGTTCTTGTTTCTATTCTCTTTCTGCAAATGTGTCTGTGTAATCTTCAACATAATGTTTATCTCGTTAACATCTTCTAACATCTGAATCATGTCATTGTAAGTCTTGATCTCGATGTCGTGCTGTTGACATATGTACTTGATAAAGACAATGATGTCATCTGCTTCATGAGTGTTTATTCAAGCATTCAGTTCAGTGCTGATGCTGATCTTGATCATTTCGTGATCAAAAAGCAACGCGTTCATGTTCTTTTCTTCTGTATCTGATGATGCATTCATGTCTTCTTCTTCTGATGCTGTTCAATTCTGTGATAGAAGTGATTCTCTTCTAGCATTTTGAAGATCATAACGAGCAATGCTCGCTGATTCTGAGCTTCTAGTCATGATATGAGTAGAAAGTTGCTGATTGAAGAGTTCTGATGCTACTTTATTGAACTTTCTGAGTTCAAGCAATGACTAGTACTTTATTGAACTTTCTGAGTTCAAGTACTACTGAAATTTCTGATTTCTGATGATGAGCTCAATAAAGAGTTAGTCAAGAGCAACGCGTTCATGTTTTTTGATTCTGATTCTATTGAAATTTCTGGTTTCAAATCAAGATTCTTCTTTAGAAATTTCTGGTTTCTATCAAGCTTTCTGAGCTTGAGTTCTGATTCTGCTATCAAAATTTCTGATTTCAACTTCTGAGTTATGTAACTTGTTTTTATATCATCTACATGTCGATAGCAAGATTAATGAGCTTTGAACTAATGTTATGAGTCTGCATAAAGCGAATCATATGAGTGTATTCTAACTAGAAGTTCAAAGCTAAAGAAGAAAGAAGGTGAAACACGTCAAGAGTCTTATACTCACGAAGACGCGCTAGATCACTAGCGTGTCAACATCAGCTCTATACTAGTCTATGATAGTTTAACATGATCTATGTTAGACTAACTCAAGATGCACGCTCACATGATTTATATTAGACTAACTTAAGATGCACGCTCGCAACAGCTACTTTGTTAACTTTGAACGAGAAATTTTCTTTTTGTTGATTAAGATCATAGATTTTGACGAGAAATGAGCAACAATGATTAAGACAGAAGAAGAAAGACAAGATGAGAATATTGTGCTCAAAATTGACATCAATGACGTGACAACAAAGTCATGATAAATTCATGATAATGAGATATTGATTTAATTCAGTAACATAGAAGAATAGTTTTTCAATGTGTTCATCAAGAATTATTGTGATTTCAACAACATGAGTAATGTCATTGATTAAAGCGACTTGATCATTAAATTCTTGAAGTCTGCAAGAGTGAATTAATTGATGCAAAAGAAGATGATGTTGTTGCATGAAGAATTTATTCATAAAAACAAACAGAAACTTCACTATTAATCAGAGCAAGAGTGAAAACTTTAGATTGAGCTTGATGTAAAATACAGAATACTATCATGTGACTATTTTTGAATGTTGAATTGAATTCAAAGAGTTTCAAGACAGATTTAGCAGAAAACTTTCTATATGATTGAAGTGAGAATGAAAAGATTGAAATTAGTAAACAAGATGATATGTATACAGATTTCTGAGTGCGACTTAGCTCAGAAACTAGACTTTTTTCAGAAACAGCGAGATTTCTTCATTTATACTGATGATGTCACTGTCTGTTATGAATGTGTCAGAATTGATTAAAGCTAGTCAATGATCTAGTCGAGATCTGATCTAGATCTGACTCAAATTTAACTCAGATATGACTCAGCATCTTTTTCTTTTTCTAGCATCTTCTAATCAGCTTCTACTGTCTTTTAAACAAACACACTTCTTTGTGTTACGAGTGATCAACAGATTTCTATGGCAAACACATTTCTTTGTGTCACAAACATCTTTTAAATAAACATCTTTCTTATGTTTCAACACGTTTCTTTTGAGACTAACGTCGAATCTGAGTAACTACTATATAGAGCGTGTTCTTCTTGTCTTTTGTACCTTCTTTCTTCTGTATTCTTAAAGTCTTAGTTATAGCTATCTTTATAGATCAAACATTCTAATCACGCACGCACTCTGATTAGTTTCTAGACACGATTTCAACATTACTTTAAGAATTCATTAATCACATGATACTGATTTCATTACTCATTCAAATTCACTCAGCTGACAACGAGATGAGTATAAAGAAATTTGTGTATCTGATGATTGACAACATCAAAAGACAGAACAACATCAAGAAATCAATAGAATCAATGAGAACATATGATCATTGAATTGCTAGAGAATCTATCGCTCAGTCAGTAGCATCAGTTCAAATCGATTAATAAAATCAACGATAAAGAATCTTTGTTGATTGCTTGAGAATCACAAAAAACCTTCTCAAATCAGCAACATTCTTCTCTGAAGACTAAACGCTTTAACAAACGATCTCATTACATACTATTGAGCATTGTTCTTCGCTCGATCATCAATTCTTCATCATGATTCAATCATTTGTGAATATTCAATTCGATCTCTTCAAGAGTAATCAAAGTCTTGATTCAGTCATTTACTTCAAGTTATCTTCTCGTCTATTGAAATTTCTTAGAACTGACTTCATACAAAAACATCGTCAATTCTTGTCTCATTCTCAGATACTTGATAAATCTCTGAAAGTCTCTACTCTCTGAAATATCAAAAATGTAAAGCAGCTACAACACTGAGTTGAACAAGAGTCAGAAGTTTTTCTAGAAAATCTAAACAATCTTCGAACTCAACGAGATCTAAATGTAAAAGCTTGTGAGTTATTTGATAAAATACTCAGCGAACAGATATGAAAGACTCGTTTCGAAGAAATTGATCAAGCAAAAGAACGATCGAATTTAAATCTTAAAAAGCTTCAAGATCAGATGATGAAACTACAACATTGACTGCAATTGACTAAAGAAAATACTTCTACTTCTTTCATCATGTTCAATTCATTCAAGCGATCTCAAAAGCTTTTGAATTCATCTTTATTTACTGATGAAACAGAATCTTTCTGAAATGATTGACAAGAAAAGATTCGTGACAAGCTAGAGATCAACGTCGATCATTTTAATACTGATAAAGTCATACTGATTTATATTCACTTCAAAGTTAACGAAAATGCAGTCAAAGCTACTTTAGCTTGACATCAACATGATTCATTAAATCTTTATAGAATGATCAATGATTTGTTAGATGAACTTGCTCAGCTATATGATGATTTCAACAAAGAGACAAACTTTCGAAGAAAATATGCTAATCTCATTCAAGAAAAGAGCAAATTTAGTGATTTCTATTCAATGTTTCAACGTCTGTTCTTCTATTTAGAATATCACGAAAAACAATTGATCATCGATCTACAAGACAAGATAGTCTATCATCTTCATGCAGCTTGAAGTAGTCAATTGATTCAGCTTGAATCTTTTAATGAAATTCGTAGTTATCTTATTCATTTGAACAATGAGCATAGAGTCATGAATGACATCAAAGAAAAGAAATTCTTGATCAAAGTCAGAAAGCAAGTCATCTTTGCTGAAAAGTGAGATTCATTGAATCTCTATAGAAAGATCGAAGTCACTACACTTGTCAATCATTCAAAGTCGCGCGACGTGATTTTAACTAACGTCAAAAACATCAATCTACAAGCTGAAATCTGTTTCATCTGTCACAAATCAGATCATACTTCTAGAGAGTGCTCTGATTGATCGAGAGTCAATGCATTAGAAGATGACGAGTTTGATTGATCTACATCAAACTCTGAGTTCAATTCTGATTCAAAAAACTAGCTATTTCTTTCAGAATCATTGAAGAGATAAAAATTATATCTTTGTGCAGTCAAATCAAAGTTCTATTGAAAGAAAACTATTTTAAGAAGTCATTTCTGATCAATGCTTCTCTTATCTCTCAGAGCAATTCTTTCAGCCTTCGCTTTTTGATAGATAGTGATTTCGTCGTCTACATGCTGATACATGACAAGCTAGTTGATAAAGTATGTCAGAAACTTGAAATACAATCTATATTGCTAGCAAAAGAGAAGTTAATACGAGACTATGATGAGAAGTTAGCTAGAAAGACTATTACTCATAAGATTCTACTCAATCTCATGATTGAAAGTCATAAGAAATTAACTGTGTCAATGCTGATAGTTGATGTTGAGCATCATGAAGTCATATTGAGCAAACTCTGAATGAACAAAAATGAAATATTATTGAACATGAAACATGATACTATCATATTCTCTGATCAATTAGATATTTCTATTTCGGTTTTTTCAATCTCGTCAAATACAAAGCACTCAAGTTGATCGCGATCAACTTCAATCTCTTCAGCAGCTTACAGCAAGATCTTTAAGATGTTCAAGCACTCAGTTTCATTTATTCAGAAAGAGTCATTCTTGATTCAAAACATAAATGTCATCTCTTTTCAAGCACTAGTAAAACGAAAAAAGAAGAATCAGACAGAGATTTTTGCTATGTTCATCGAAGACATTGATAGGAAAATCGTCTACAATACTCAATGCAAACTAGATGTCATAAACGTCTTCTCAGTCAATGAAACAACTCAAAATCTAGAAGATATTAAAGTCAAGCTATCATTGAAATATCAGAATTTTCTAGATGTCTTTGATTGAGTTCAAGCAGACAAGCTATCGCCTCATTGTCTGTATGATCATAAGATAGAGCTTACTGATGACACAATGTCATCTCGTTGTCAAGCATATTGAATGTCTTTCTACAAGCTTCAGAAAGTAAAGAAATATCTGAACGAGAATCTTTTCAAAAAATTTATAATCTTTAGCAAAGCTTCGTATTTCTCACTCATTCTGTTCGCTCTAAAAGCAAATGAAGATCTACGATTCTGTATTGACTATCAAAAGCTCAATGCTATTATCAAAAGAAATCGCTATTCTCTATCACTCATAAATGAGATGATCAACAAAATAGTTGATTGCAAGCATCTGATTCAATTAGATATCATTTTGACTTTCAACAAACTGCGAATGCATTCTGATAGTGAGAACTACATTATCTTTATCATCGCTTTAGAAGTGTACAAATCAAAGATGCTATTTTTCAAACTTATCAATGATTTTGTCTCATTTCAGCAGTATATGAATGATGTTCTTTGAGACTTTCTAAATGACTTTTGTCAAGTCTATCTAGATGACATTCTGATCTACAGCAAAACTCAATGAGAACATTGACAACATGTCAAGATGATATTAAATCGTCTACGAGAAGCTGATTTACAAGTAGATATTCAAAAGTGCGAATTCGATGTAGAAGAAACAGTCTTCTTAGAAGTCATAATGTCAGAACAAGATCTTTGCATGAACTTTATCAAAGTGAAAGTCATAGTCAACTGAACTACATTGATCAATCTGAAAGAAGTTCAGAGCTTCGTGAGATTTGTTAACTTCTATCATCATTTCATTAAGAACTTCTTGAAGCTAGTCAAATTGTTCACTCAGCTGACTAGAAAAGACACATCTTTTGTTTGAAATAAAGTCTGTGTTCAAGCTTTTGATGATCTAAAGAAACAAGTCAGCTCAATCTCAGTTTTACGACATTTTGATTCAAAACAACAGACTATTCTGAAAATTAATGCATCTGACTACGTCAAAGATGAAATACTATCACAGTATGATGATGAGAGTGTTTTTCACTCAGTAGCATTCTACAGCAAGAGCATGATTCTCGCTGAATGCAATTATCACATCTATGACAAGAAATTGCTAATCATTATTTGATGTTTCGAACATTGAAGACTTGAGCTTGAATGCACTGAACTACTCATTCAGATATTCATCAATTATTAGACTTTGAAGATCTTCATGAAAAACAAACAATTTACTCGACGTCAAGTCAACTATCTAGACATTCTATCAGAGTTCAACTTTCAAATCATATTTTGATCAGATAAAATGAACATTAAAGTCGATGCTTTAATCAGAATGTCAATAGCAGATATTTCTGAATCAGCTCAACGTACTGAAGATCACTATCAGACTATTCTGATCTCTGATAGAATAAATGTTCTAGCTATTGAATCAGAAGTTAATCTTTATCAATGAATATACATTGTCAATCAAATGAAGAAGTTTTGCAATGAGTATAAACAAGTTATAAGCGAAAACAAGCTCAAACTTTATAGCACTAAACTGAAGAACTGCAAGATCATTGACGACGTTCTATTTAAAAAAGACTTACTATGAGTTTCTGAGAATATGCATACGAAATTGCTGCAGAAAATTCATGATCAATCATTCATCTCTCACTTCAACAATAGAAGAACTGTTGATCTAGTTTAACGCTTCTACTATTGATCAGATCATCAAGCAATGATTAAACGTTACATTTGAAACTGTCATGTCTGTCAACAAAGCAAGACATTTAAAGATAGCATTAATGAACTTCTTTATTCTCTCTTGATTTCACAGAAACGCTGAAAAGACATAGCTATGAACTTCATCACTGAGCTATCTCTATCAGAAGATTATAACGTTATTTGCATAATCATATGTTGACTCATTAAGAAACATCACTATGTTCTCTGTCATTGAAAAGACGAGAGCATCTCAGTCAAAGAAACGGTTTGAATCATGCTATGAAACGTCTATTGACTTCATGATCTACTCAGTTTCATTGTTTCAAACAGAGATTCTCAATTCATATCAACAATGTGACAAAGTCTTTGCAAGTGACTAAGAATCACAACTAGTTTATCAACAGTCTATCATTCTGAGATCAACAATCAATCAGAGCGAGTCAATTAAAACATCGAACGCGAACTTAGAATCTACTGTAATTATATGCAGAACGACTGAGCAAAATGATTATTAATGATGAAGTTCAGCGAAAATTTCAATATTTTCTTCGTCATCTCAATGAATTTTTTCTACTTCAATAAAGACTTTTACTCACGAATGAGTTTCGATTCAGATACGACTGACTATGAAATCACTTGTGAGCGTCTTGAAGCTAGAAAAGTTGATGATATTATCATTCAAATGAAGAAACTTCTTATCTTTGATCATTAACAATTGAAAAAGACGAAGCAGATCACTGAAGATCAGATCAATAAACATAGACAAGATGTCATCTATGAAATAGATGACTGAGTTTGATTATTTTTCAGAAACGTCAAAACAACGAGATCATGCAAAGATTTGAAAGACAAACAACTAAAACTTTATCAAATCATGATCAAAGTTGAAATCTTCTATCATCTTCGTCTATCAATAAGCATGAAGCAGCTGCATTCAATGTTCAGCTTGAAGCTATTGCATTCTTATTTCGATGATCTTTTATCAGAACAGCATTCAGAATCTCTTAGATTACTCACTATCAAGAACGATAAACATTGAAAGATAAATGACATTTTGAACTCTAAATGCTATTGAGATTGAATACAATACAAGATCAAATGAACAGAACTAGATCAAAACAATGAATGATACTATGTCGATAAAGAAAAATTCAAGAGCTCGAAAGAAGTTCTAGTTGAATTTCATAAGCTCTATTCAGACAAGTCACACTAAGTTGAAAAACAGTGAAAGTTTATGTTTCATTTGTTCTATTCATGCGAACATGAATTTTCAAAGAAAGAAATAATGTTACAAATGTGTCAGAATTGATTAGAACTAGTCAACAATCTAGTCAAGATCTGATCTAAATCTGATTCAGATTTGACTCAGATATGACTCAGCATCTTTTTCTTTCTTTAGCATCTTCTAATCAGCTTCTACTGTCTTTTAGACAAACACACTTCTTTGTGTTACGAGTGATTAATAGATTTCTATGGCAAACACATTTCTTTATGTCACAAACATCTTTCAAATAAACATCTTTCTTGTGTTTCAACACGTTTCTTTTGAAACTAGCGTTGAATCTGAGTAACTACTATATAGAGCGTGTTCTTCTTGTTTTTTGTACCTTCTTTCTTCTGTATTCTTAAAGTCTTAGTTATAATTATCTTTATAGATCAAACATTCTAGTCACGCATGCACTCTGATTAGTTTCTAGACATGATTTTAACACTGTCGTAGATGTTCATGATACACAAAGTGAAGAATTTCTTATTTGAGCATTCTTTAGTAATTTTGCTTAAATGTTGCAACTTGCAGTAGTAGCACAGCTTTCACTTGTTACAGATTTTCTTGATTTCAGAAATGATCAGAGTTTTATCTTAAATGATGATAATGATGAAGCTTAAATTCATTGACTCATTGAGAAATGAGAAAGAAAGAGACGATGATACTGTTGAAACAACAGTCACAAAGATGATGATCTTTGAACTCAAAGAATTACTAGTCAATGCAAAGATGTTCTTGACTTTGATGAATGAAACAATGATGAAGACGAAGTAAGATTAATGATGTTTAAGCTGCTGAAGCTCTTCGTCAATGTCAGAAAATGCTTGAACTCATTGATGAAAGATGAATGATCGAGTTTCATTGAGATTTCATTAGAAGAAAATGATGACTTGAGTGAAATAATTGACATTGTGCTTCAGACAATCAATCAATGAAAAATCTTTCATCAAAGAATATTCTTTCTTTTAATAGAAGAGATTGTAATAGTCAACAAAGCTATTCATGTTTTGCTTCAAAGTTTTGCAAAGATATAAATAAACATCTTCTGTCTTGAAAGAATTGTTGCAGTAATGATGCAACTTATGTCATCAATCTGCAAAGATGAAAATGATACAAAAATCATTGACTCGATATTGATTCATTAAATTGTGCATCTTCTTATCTATGATGAATCATGACTCAACATAAATGATCTTGACTCAATGAAAGAAGTAATGATCATCATTCACATTCATGCGCTGTATCAGACTCTGCTTTCATGCATTCAATCAATCTTTGTTTTTCTCATATTCAAATATGTCAAGAAGTTTCTCAAATTTAGAAGCAATGAAGACAGCAATAGAATTTGCAGAGAGATGAGTGATGAAGAAAGATTGATTGTTCAAGATTTGTGCAATAATTTGAGCTATCATCATGAGAGACTGAGAATTCAATTCTATATAAGTTGAAGAACTGAGAATGATGAACAAGAACAAGATGATAACATCATGTTGTCAAACTTGATTTTGAAGCTCTTGCATTACGCGAAAGATCTCAACTGAATTTTCAATCACACTTTGAGTGAACTGTTTGACAGCACGCTCATCGTTGATCAAGAGATTGTAAGATGACTTCATTTGAGCGAAAGAATAACTAGATGAGATTTCAACATATGAAAATGTTGTAAAAAGTGTAGATCTTTTATAATGTCAGAAACTGAGTTAAACTAAAGATACTATTAATATAAAAGACTGATATTATTATTACTTTGATAGAATTTAAATACAAGACAATACATCAAATAATGTATAAGATGAAAGACAAAGAGTGAAAGAAAAGAATAAAAGCTTAACTTCTATATACATGAATTGAGCAGAATCAAGGCTAAACAATAGTTTTATTGACTTAAGATTGCAGAAGTTCATGCACATGACTGAAATGATTGAAACAGAATTGCTGAAACTAAATTAAAATAACGATGACTAGATTAATGACTTGATTCATTGAACTGCAAAACAATGAATCAAGATTATTTAAAATATCAACGATTTAAATTCTAAATCAAGTTGATGATCTGACATCATGACAGATAGAGAATCATGACGAGAAAGAGAAACATGAAGAGAAACATGAAGAAAAACATGAAGATCATTTGATAGAAGATCATGATGAGAAATATAAAGAAGAACATGAAGATCATTTAATAAAGAGTCATGATGAGAAACATAAAGAAGAACATGAAGATCATTTGATAGAGAGTCATGATGAGAAAACATGAAGATCGTTTGACTTTGATAGAAAGTCATGACGAGAAAACATGATAGAAAGTCATGAAGAGAAATCATGTAAACTGTTTGATCAAGCTATTTACATCTATTTAATATCTTGTCGAATCAAGTCGAATTGTCGAGTCAAGTTGTCGAGTCAAGCTTTTCAACTCAACTTGAGTTCTCGAGTTCAACTTCTCAATTCGACTCGACACTTTTTCAAAAAAATTTCAATTCAACTCGATGCGATCAGTCTAGCTCTACTGACAAAGCTTTGATTATGATCTCTGACTCAGAGATCGTTTAGTGCTCTGTAGTCAACTGATTCAGCGATGACTCGTTTGAAATGTTCGCTCGAAGCATCAGAAGCATCAGAAGCATCAGAATTGCTTGAGCTATCTGAATAATCCGCCGCCTGGGATCAACCAGGTGAAGAGTCAGAAACTTGCAATGGCCTGTGCGTGATCTGTCCTCGAGATGAAGTGGATTAAACCTTACCTGAAAGGTCTTTCTTTTATTAGCCCGGTTGATGGTGGGATAGAGGGGCCAGTACATTGGGGAAACAAATGGCTCGATTTGGTCGGACTGTTACATCACCCAACACTTGCAATGTTGGCTCGCCATCCTTGATCCCGTATATGTCCTCTGTGTCCGTAGTGGTCCCTGTAAGAGTGTTCAGATCCATGGGCTCGTCGTTGGAGACTCTTTGCCGGAATGATATTGATCCTTCTTGAATGTTGTCGCAATCGTAAAAGTAGAGGACAGTAGCGCATATACGTTCATTCTGGATTGAGTGTGATCAGTAGGACTTCCGCGTCACGGCTGGACAAGTAGGATTATATACTAATTGACCTTGAACATGCCACTCTTCGCCTGGGTCCTTCGGCATCTCTGGGCGCAGAAATATACTTGAGATTTCGACAATGAATTGAACACCGGTATCCCCGAAGTCTTTTCGTAAATCCACAGAGGGTCTCTCGTGAGAAATCAAGTATCGCGGATTTGTTCTTGCTTCTAGTGTTCGATATTCTCCTGGCTCTCGATTGGGCACTTCACAACTTCCACCACTCTCGGCAGGGATACGGGGACTGAAAAACCTCGATGGCGTCTCGATGCTTATGAGAGACCTGTTGAACAACGGAATTGCGTCATTAAGGAGCCTTTCAATAGCAGGATAGAGTCCTTCATGTAGAACAGGGTGGACGTTATTGATATAACTGACGATGATAAGAGATGGCCAGTCAGTTAAACCGTGATTGGACAAGGCAAATTAATAGAGCAAGCGTACTGGGTCGAGGTCATGTTTTCATCAAATTTTACTTCAAAAGGCAACCATTGATACTGCTGGGACCAAGCTTTATCGTTGGCATAGCATCCACGGCCCCTGAGTGAGCCAATATGTTGTCCTTCAGGACCCTGGGGCGGACCGGCAATCTGACCTTTACCGCATTGATCTATACAGTCATGGCGGTCAACGGTACTACCTTTCAGGCACCTTGATCTTTGAAAGCAGAAAGGGAATAGGGAGGGGTCCACGGTCTTATGGCGGCTTTGCGGACAAGCTTCTACGATCACGCGACTCGTGTTCCAAGTGGAACACCGCCCAGGAAATATTCTCTTTTTGGGTCAATGCCACGAGATCGTCTGTCTTAAAAATAACTCGATCCAAAGCAGGGATGATATGAGTCTTCCGAAATTCATTTGCATAATTCTGCACCTCGCTTATACACTATACAAGCGTGAGTGACTTTTCATACCAAGACTGTATCCGAACATCGACTGACCCAATTAACCATCTGTTGCGTCACAACATCCTGCGACAGCGTCGTGCTCTTCCAGCTTTCAATGAAGCTCTGTTCGAAGACAATCTGATGCCAATTTGCTGTATCGGTAATCTCACCCATCAAAGACAGCATGCGATGCTCCGCAACAGTCAATGGCTCAGCTCCTTGACCGCTGTGTTCGCCCCAGTAGTCGTGGGTATGAACTTGGAGGTAATGATGCCCATACTCATCTTCGGATCCATCCAGAGCAGAGACGAAAAAAGGATTATGTGAGTGCTTGATCCAGACGCTTTCATCATCATTGTCTTGCTGCCATCTGAGAGGCTGCCCGAAACCTGGCGCGGCGTTGTAGTCCATCTGTCTCTTCGAGTTGTGGACGGTGGGTGGCCAACGCACCAGATCAGGCAAAGGCGAAAGCGAAGCTCAGCTGAGGTTGAAGTGTCGGCAAGCTATATCTGGGAATGTTCTTCGGCGCAGAGATGTGCTCGTAAAATTTTGGACGGTCAATGAAGACCGCCATGTCTCTGAATTTAAATACAGACATTCTCTCGTCATGATGGTAACGTTGAATTCAGCGCCACCTTCTCTTCTCAGCTATTACCGACCTATTCTCAATCTTGTTCGTTCATCAGAGCATCTCAATCCTCTGAAGCGTCTTACTCGTGATTCGAAACGCCGGGTTCGCGGACACCGTTCAATCGCATCTACGAGATATCATTCTATGATGAGTGAGCTCTGCTCGAAATCGGACCAGGAGCTTTTCACCTATACGTCCGGTCGCTACCTCTATAACGAAAAGCTTCGGCTAGCTGAGAGACACGTCCACTTTGATGTCCCAGCACTCAAGGATATCGCCGCAGATTGTGTTGGTCGACGAAGCGTTACACGTATGGAGAAACTTGCGGAAGGTGGCTTCAGCAGAGTTTTCCTCCTCACCATGGACGACGGATTCGAAGTGATTGCTAAGCTTCCCTATTCTCTTACGGTTCCGAAACACTTTACCACAGAGAGTGAAGTTGCCACACTGGACTTTTTGTCTTCCAAGGGGGTTCCTGTTCCTCGAGTCTACGCCTGGTCTTCAGAAGGTGGCAATGCGGTTGGATCAGAATATGTCATTATGGAAAAGGCTCCGGGGCAGCCACTGGAATCACGGTGGTTTAGTCTGACACAGAAAGAAAGAGTGCGTTTGGTGACAAGCTTCGTTGAAATTGAACGAAAGATGTTCTCCTTTGCCCTCGGTTCCTACGGAAGCTTGTACTATAAGGGCAGGTTGCCTTCACACCTTCAAGCCGATCTTTACGGACCTGAGATGTTTGACGATAGTGGTGATGCAAGCCGATTCGGTATTGGCCCGGCTACCGACTACATGTTTTGGCGTGGCAAGCGTGCACAGCTTGACTTGAACCGAGGGCCCTGTTAGTCTTTCTCCTCTAGCTTGCTGTATGATTTGCTGACTATATATTTAATTAGGGAGCGATCAGCGTGAATACCTCCGTTCAGTCGGCCGGCGAGAAATAGAATGGACCCGCAAATTTGGAAAACCTCAAGTGAATGACTTTCCCCACAACACAGTGCTTAAAGGCGAGGTCTCCCCAAAGTTATACCTCGATCTGCTTGACAAATACCTGTCGTAGCTCCTTATCTCTTACCAAGAGATCGCAGAAACCCTCTGAACCGACCTACATTGCGCCACCCAGGTAACTATTCCCAAAGCTATCCTTGGATACTTCTCTAATTCGTTCATACATAGATCTTAACCCGACAAACCTCTTCGTATCCGACTCCTGTGAAGTGTCATGTGTTATCGATTGGCAACATACAACCGCTCTGCCCCTGCTGTTAATAGCAGGCAATCCACCGTTGTTCGAAAACCCTGACCCTGGGCCTCCAAAAGGCTTCGAAAAGCCTTCTCTGCCAGAGGATTATGACTCCCTAAGCCCTGAGGAGAAGATCCAGGCTGATGAGCTTCACCGGCGGAGGATGTTGTTCTATTTATACATGATTTTCAACGCGAAGGACAACAAGCCTCATCTTGATGCTCTCCGTCACCCGATTCTAATGCCCTGCCAACACTTAGTTGATCGAGCTGGGCGGCAATGGAGTGGCAATACAATAACGCTGAAAGGCGCGCTTGTCAGAGTTGTCAATAGTTGGGACCAGCTCTCGCAAGGAACATCCTGTCCAGTGCACTTCGATGCAGATGACGAGGAGGAGTTTCTGCATACAGAAGGGCAATGGTTCACAGCAACCGCCTTATTAGAACACTGGCGTTCAGTTCTGGATGATCTAGGCCAAGATGGATGGGTCAGAAACGAGTCGTACGAGAAAGTTGTGCAATCGAATCGACGGTTGAAGAGGGAATGGCTGGATGAAGCGGAGGACGACGAAGACCGATTCTGCGTTGAAAAGTATTGGCCGTTTCAAGATCATGAAGAGCTCGATTAATCTGCCCTTCATCAAAGACTGGTTGTGCTGGAAACCGATGTCTTTCCACGATCGACGTCTACGCTTGCAGGCCTGGAAGCTGTTATTGCTACGGTGGTTACGATTGTTGTGTGGGCTTGTGGAGTTGGACGTCAATAGGGCAAGCAGGGTTGTAAAGGGAATGCTACGGTGGATGCCAGAGGATCGAGCGACAGCAGGAGAACCACACAAAGGCTCCTGGTTGAACAGTTCGCAGATCAATGGACTCTATGAATGAAGCGTACGGATCATAATTGAAGTGTATTTGTCCTACGACGGCTCGTAAAGCAAGTCACTCCACACTTCCGCTGATCTCCAGAACCTTCAATCTTCCAGCGTTTGGACTTGCACAACATGGGTCATAATTCCAGGAGCAAGGGGCCAAAAGTGTGTGAGCAAGTCCAACCGAAGGCAGTGGAGCTCGAAGGGTCCCTTCAGCTGCGGCTCACCCTCGCCTCACCCCGTGCAGGTGATATAGCGGCGCTGCTCATCCTCTAGAACGGGGTGAGGTATTGATACGGGTTAAGCAATGCTTTATATTATAATTTCATCATCTGGTCCCCCAAGCGAACCGAGAAGGAGTTGCCAAAGCTTCTTTCAAACCTTCCTAGCGACGTGCTTAGGTTTCATGGGACTCTCATCACATGATGGATCTTGTGCCCCATTCCTTCTGTATTCTATTTGATTCAATATTCTGATCATACACGATGGAGTGGATTTATAAGAGCAAATAAGGCTCTGTCAGAGTGGAGTAAAGAGGGAGATCATGCAGGAGGCGAGTGCCTTCCTCTCAGGAATCATTTATCAACGACCAAAACGCTACCTTGAAAGTCCAAACCCGGTCGAGGTAGTGAAGCTCGAACGAGCGTCGCTCAACATGCTATTCTTCTCGGCATCTTGCACACTCTTCCGGCTGTCTTTCATTTCTTTGCGTAGCGTTTGAACCTGCTTGCTAATCGCCTGCCATACCGAATTCGACGCGAGATCATCGGAAGTGGAAATTTCTGAAGCATCGGGTTTGATCAGATTCGCTCTCTGCGTTTGAACGATAGACAGCAAGGCGATGACGAAGGCTTCTTGCAAATATGCGAAGCTGAAACCCTCGATGATGCTTGCAATTGCAGATGACATCTGAATGAACAGTCTAAGAGATGAGTTCTTTGACAGCTTTGATCTATAGACATGTATCAGCAAAGCAGACAATGACGATCGCAAGTGTTGAATACGAACCTTCAGTATTCGCAATATTGATTCTTTCTGATGTTGCAAGAAGCGCAAAGTGATATTTTCATTTGAATCAACTCGGACGCTTGAAGATTCCTGCGTTCAGTCTGTTCACTGCCGAGACTCGAGTCAACGCTGCGAATCATTCAAGGGAGCGCTGAGGAGTGAACACACAATAATTGATGCTTCCGACCATCATGATATCATCATTCCCCTTCAACTCATTTACTTCGTTGAGGAAAAAGCTCTTGACATCATCAGACATCAGACTATCGATGACGATATCTTCAAAGACGAGGCAGAGATCTATTTCCTGTGCTTTCTCGAATATAGAGCGAATGTCGTCCTGATCACAGAACTTCCCCAGAGATTTGACATACAAAGTTAATATGAGCGTTGACCGGGAAGCGAGAGAGCGGATCAGAGCCTTGATAGAGATTGTTTTCCCGTTTCCAGGCAGGTCATGAAGGATGATTCCACGCTACAATTATCAGCTTAACAGATTCAAAGAGTGCAGCGTGAAAACGGTCAGAGTACGTTGAACCATTGACTTTGAAGGCATGCAGGACGGATGAGGCAACGGGATGCCGTAGTCACTTACTTTCCACGACACTGCGAACGATTCGTAGTTCTTCTTCCGGTCAAAAAAGTCATCGATATCGCTGACGAGTTGTAGCTTCATCTCATTGTTGAGGATCACATTGTCCCACTTGCAACCTTGAACGTTCATTCGAAGCTTGTGATTCTTCCTTCAGTACCCTCGATCATACACTCATATCTCTTTTTTGATCTCAGACAGATGCCGAGTGACGGCCGTGATAAGCTTGTTCACCGTCTGGAACCGACCATCTATGACATCCCCTTGGCTTCGTGAATATAGTATGTAATGATTTTCCACCTGAGAATACTCAGTCTTTCAAAAGTCCGCAACGTACACCTGAAAGTCCTGATCTTTCCAACTATATTTGTATCTTCCAAACTTCACTTTGTCTTTCAGACGTCCGATATTCTTCGCGTCGTCAATGATCGATTTATAGGTTCATGACGCGTAGAATTCAATGTCGATATTGAGCGTTGCATGAGCATAGTCAGCTTTTGCCAATTTGAGGATTCCTGTGATTTGAATGCCATCTACGTAGTACATCAACAATGTCAATATTAATCAGTATTCCCGATTTCGAGAAGTGACTTCGCAGCTCTTTCATCACATTGAGGTATGAATCGTCATCGTAGGGCTGCCGTATTCCCGCTGATGAGGCTGCTAAGGCAATGTTCTTTGCCATTAGACTCCTCAACAGGTCTTTCTGATTGCTGTTGGAATACGAGGTCATATGAGGCATTTTGGTATATGGGGTTGAAGCTGTTAGGAGTCTATCTAGGAGCGAGCAGGTGAAAATACTAGCGGGCCCTAGCCCTAACAGCCCTATGAGGCGGAGGTTACCAATTTTGACAGACTTCAGCCCTATGACGATGCCGACTACTAGTCATAGGCTTGACATGCGCATAGCCTACCAGGTTTTCAATATTGGGGCTTCACTCTTGTGATGTGATCGGGAAGCAGAAATTGTCACAAGATGTCATTCCAATCTAATTGTGTCCTCAAGGGGGCAAAGGGCGCCTACAGATTGCTCGAGCCTTTGAAGTCCAACACAGTCTTCAAGGCGAAGTCTGTACACGTCTCTGATGCCGAATCTAGATTGCAAGTCTCAATCCCCCCGGCTGTCCGTGCCTGCCCACAACTCATAGATTACAGTTTCATGATCAAAAGCGCCCCTCCACTCACCCCGCAAGAATCCATCCAAAGAACTCCAGGTCAGCGATCGCCTGCAATGGAAAGAATCGCTCTTGTCCGCGAGTATGAGATATACGTGGAACCCGGTCCTGTCAAGACAAACCCGTTCATAAGGAAGCTCCATGATGTTGTCGGACGATGGGAAATGGTTGAGGGGCGCGGTCGTGCTGGCTTTGACAAGACCTCCGAGGACCCGCCTTGTTTGGTTTTCGAGTGGATGGAGCATGTTTTGTGGAAAGTGCGCGCAGAGTCATACCGCGAAAATTCTGGTCTTCCCAAGGTGATTGCCCGTTCGGTCTTGGAAGCACTCGATATTTTCGCGTCTGCAAATGCGATGCATACCGGTTAGCTCTCTCCGCTCTTGAGGTCACTCTGATGGTGTTGACAAGATCAGATGTCAATCCGAACAATATATTTCTGTCAAATATTGACAGCGCTTCTCCGATGGTAAAGTTGGGAGATCTTGGAAACCGTACGGGACTTGAACAACCCATCTCTATTTTCTCTGACGATCTCAGTGATGCGGGAGGGCTTCAACAAATACCGCATACAACCTATTGGGTGTAGGGCGCCGGAGGTATGGCGAGGCTTGGGCTGCTGGCCGTCGTCTGATATATGGTCACTTGGCGTCACGGTTTGTAGTCGCACCCTCTACCTCAGAACCCGGCTAACGGACCAGCTCGCGCACTGGCTGGGGCATAAGGCCATCTTCGGCATCAGTGACAAAGTCGTTGAAGATCTTACCGAATCTTGGTGCATTGCCAAGATCGACCGACTAATTGGCCCACTGGGTCCACCTGTCCAAAATCCGGAGTACGAGTCGGAATTCTGTATGGCTGGTGAACTGTCTATGGGCACATACATAAATCCTGAAATCGATGGGCCAGTACCTTATATTGACGTGGGCACTCTACGTCAGGAACTGGAATCTCTATCTGGCCCAAAGGTAGATCCGGAGCTCCTGGACTTCATCTATTCTCTCCTCATCGTGGACCACACCAAAAGACCAACCGCCGCAGAGGCTCTAGAACACCCCTACCTACGCTCCACTGAAGTCTGAAATGGCGTAACTGCCCTATCAATTGGTCCCCTGCCGCATCCTGACGATAAAGACACCGTATGTAAATGACTGAATATTCTAAATCTATACTCTTAAGTTACTTGGCGTGTACGGCAAAAACGCCCCTCCAAATACGACAGAAATAGCCAAAATCAGACCCATGACAACCCTCGCTGTCACAGACAACGGTTCCCTGACAATAGAGCATAACATTTGTATTGATACTGCCAATTCGAGCTTGAAAAGGCAATTGTGTCGGCTCCAAGACATCTATGGCCCAGAAATGATGTCCGTACAGTTCGTATTGCGAGCGGGCTAAATTTTGCCAGAAAGCCACGCAGGAAGGTCCGAATATACCAAGGATAGAACCTACTCGTTGCTTGCTTGGGTCTGATTTTGCATGACCGGCCAGACAGGCCGATCGTTCTCGTCCACTCCGACCACTGTCGAATGGTCCGCCGGATCTTCGTCACTGACGTGTGGCATGGACCTGAGAATTCATGAGCAAGGAGATTCTGATCGTCTTTAATATCGTCGAGTAGTATGTACATTCTTGACCGATTTCTTGATCCTGAAAGAAATGAGGTTCAAGATTTTCCGTGCTCACGTCGCGATAAATCATAAATCTTCGTCAGAAGCCGTCGATTGAATGTGTTGTCGACTTGTCATTCTCCTTCTCTTTAATTCCACAAGCATAGAACTCAACAAAGCGCTTTGCCGTCCGCATATCGTGAGGGTAGGCATTTTCGTCCGGCTTGAAGAACCTAATGAGCAGAGAAAGGAAAAAGAAACGTAAGCATGGTTCATTCAACTCAGGCGAAACAAGGTCATGAGGACTTACTCGGCCCAGATTTTCAACGCCTCCCTGTATGAATCCTGGCTGTCATCCGTCATAGATTTAAGGATCTCGGCGTCATCAGCGAAAGTCTTATTGTCGTCGTAATCGTTTGAGCGAGCGAGCTTGGCTCGGTCAGCTGAAGTCTTGCGCTTGCGGCTCATTGCGTCACAAGGACTGAGGAGGGTTGAAGGAAGGTTTTACGTGAAGAACACCTTTGGCGAAGCAAATCAACCTGTGGCAGAGCAGATGAGGAAGGCTGATGAGAAGAGCACAATGTAAGTTGCTTGATGGGAGGCATGCTGCCTCTATATAGATCCTGGATCGAGTGGCACAATTCTGTCTAGCACTGTGGCATCCACTCACTATCTAAAATAGTGTCGTCGTTTAAACCTGACCTTCTTTTTCCTTCCGTGGTGGGGACGGAGGAGATGAAGGAGTCAGTTTGGGTACCCTTGGAGCACTTTTCGAGATGCCGCTCACCCAGCCGAGGCGAGGCCGGGTGAGTTCACGTGACGAGACTCACCCCAAAAGCGGCGAACTCACTTGCTTGAACAGATCAGGGCGAGAGGCAGATGAAGGTACAGATTCGGGTGATAAAACAAGTACAAAGTACACAGTTATTGTTCAAAGCAAATTTCAAATTTACTTTAACTCGCTTCTCGCTATCACCAACGCTGCGATCTCCTGCATCGAAGCTGCGTGCAAAATCTCGAAGATAAGAGACCTTGGCCCGCCCCGCCGCCACCAGCCAGTTCCGCAGCTCGACCGCGACAAGAGAATCGACTTAGCCGCCGCCGCTTACCCGAAAGGGTGTAGGGGCTTAGTTGCATTTACACGTCTGAGATCCTGAGACCTTAAAACAGTTGTTGATGTTTTTGGGGAAGCTCCCGGAGATAATTATATAGATGAGACTTTTGCAGTTTCGTCTTTCCCACCTCTAGATACCTACATGATATGGGCCGTAAGAATTCTCAGCTAGAAATCGACGACATTGCATTCTACTGTCTTTATAGGAATAATTCCAGCGATTCAAGATATGCAGGATAAGCATGCAGCTGCAATCATTCCTTCTGGTAACAGGTGATTCGAGAAAGGTCACTGCTGCCTGAGATATGATTTATAATGATTACGATACCCGTTCATAGTTATTACAAATCGCTCAGCACAATGACTTTATGCGTCGACATTTATTGCGGCCCTTATCTATCTATTTTCTCTCTCTCTCTCACTCACTCGTTTAGTAGCGAGCTCTCTCCACCCTCACTTCGCATCATGTCCACTGTCGTGCTGATCACTGGAGCCAACCGGGGCCTGGGCTACGGCCTGCTCGAGCGCTATCTAAAGCTGCCAAACCATACCGTTGTTGCGGCCAACCGCAACCCAGACCACCCGACCTCCAAGGGGCTGTCGAAGCTCCCCACGGCCGAGGGCACCAAGTTGGTCGTGGTCAAGCTCGACGCCAGAGTCTGGCAGGACGCCTTTGACGCCGTCAAAACACTCGAGTTTCAGGGCATCAACCATCTTGACATCGTCATTGCCAATGCCGGTGTAGCCTACTGCTGGCCCACGGTCGCCGAGGTCAAGCTAGAGGACCTGGTCGCCCACGTCGAGCCCAACGCCTACGGCGTCGTGTCGCTGTACCAGGCCGTGCGACCGCTGCTGCAGAAGTCGAAGAAGGAGCCCATGTATTCCATTATGGGGACCACGGCCGGCAGTCTGAAGTAAGTCAAGCAAGGCCACGGATATCCCCCCTGTAAATTTATCATGTATCAATGATGCTAATACAACTGATGTAGCTCCCAACCCCCACTTCCCAACGCCGCCTACGGCCCGTCGAAGTCGGCGTCGGCCTGGTTCAGCATCCGGATCAACGAGGAGGATAGCTGGCTGCACTCGTTCTCGCTGGGCCCCGGCTGGGTGCACACCGAACTGGGTGACGCCGGAGCGGTGGGCCTAGGCGTCGACAAGGCAACGCAGGACCAACTGATGATCGGCCTGAAGGATTCGTGCGATGGCATGATGAAGGTGCTCGCTGAGACGACCAAGGCGAAGCACGGCGGGAAGCTGGTGCTGTACAATTGGGATACTATGGCCTGGTAAATTGCTAGCCGTAGGGGCCACGCATATTAAGCTTTTGCCAGTCGAGGAAGTATCTGTCAACGAAACTTCTTCAAGCTGAACTGTGTTTCCACATGAGATTAACTTTTCTTTTGAAAATCGGCAAATTACCTCCGTGTCCCCTCCTCTAAATCCCGCCTAAATATGCACAATGAGAAGAGTCGGCTTTTTACTACACTTTCACTAGTCTCTATCAGCATCTAATTAATTCAGCTATTCCGCGTACCGCCCGCTGCACATCGAACTTCGATTTCAACTTCGACTTGCCAAAGTGAGATTTAGGTGAAGGGGAACACGAAAGTACATAAGTGAAGAAACACAGCGGCAACATTGCGTCTCCATGAGGAACAACACGGCGGTAATTTGCCATTCAAAAAATGAAAATTAGTTAACATGCAGATTCATAACCGTTTATATTTCAGCCCTTGAATCTGTGTATCTATAAATTATACCTTGCACTCAAAAGCTCTTAGTATCTATCTTCTTGACTACGACCGGAAGTCTCGGTTCTTGCTACATAAGCCTTCAGCGAAGATCAGTAGGAATGTGAAATTCTCATAAAACTTGGTTCTTTTTGTATGTGAGGTCATGAAAGGGGTACTAGTTTAGTGCGGTTCAACTAAGATAAGGTAAGGTATCTTAGCGAAAATAGCTGGAATTGCTTTATCGTAATCACATCGTAATGAAATTGACCGGTAAACTTGATTTAAACGGCCCCGAAACAGTTCTGCGATAGAGAAGATGACTCGATTAAATCGTTCTTAATAAATATATCGTTACGAGTAATTAATCGTTCACTCGTTATTACTACTTTGACATCGTTATCGCAAATAACTGTAATTATAAGCGCAGAGATAAAATATCTCGTTTCGTGTTTTATTACATGTACACACGATGTACATGCTGTACACACAATGTAGAACTACATGAACACACGATGTACACGTCTTTGACATTGCACACGTGACCGGTTGCGTGACGCCTTCGCGAGCAAATCGTCTGAATCGCTCGATTTTACATTTTAAAATTAAAAAGCGTTGATATTTCTTGTAAATCTGAATTGTCGAGTGTATATCTTGACAATTTTTAATAGTATTTCACTGTAAAAAAATGATAACGATGTCAAAAGAATTTCATTTATTTCTTGTAAATCTTTATTTAGTTAAACCGTAATGATATCGATATTTATAAAAAACAGTAATTTTAGTTAATCGTTAGCTTTAATCGACAGTATTTACCAGTATACAGTAACAGTACGAGCTACACTATTATTAGATGTTCGCTAAGATACCTAGCAGATATTGCGACTTAACCACTGCGATGTTAGTCTATCAAGGCCTACGAAGAAAAGAACTACTTACTTCCTTTATGATATCTTCTATAATATATATCATAAAAGACGTCCCAAATCTAAATTTAAAGCGTAGCTTCTCTTCTTCGAACATAGTAGCCCGATGAAGTCCTCTCTCCAAAACCCACTTATTCTTCTCAAATAAACCCTCTTCTTCTACCTACCCCTCCAACGCCCAACGAATAAACTCGTTTGACAACTTTACCAATTCCGCCCCGCTTTCCCCCGTAGCAACACCCATGTGCCCCTTCCCCAGTGCAAGGTGCAGCTTCGATCGAGGCGCCGTCACCCTTCGAAACGCGGCTTGTTGCTCCTCCGGGTCCGAAATATTTTCCAGCTCGGGCACCACCATCATCACGAAAGCCTGAATCAGATCCAAATGCTCCGCCGGCCGGAAAAGCGCCAGCTTCAGATACGTCTGCAGCGCAATCCGATCGCGAAACCCCGCCGCGCCTTTTTCTTTCGCCAGACGCATCAAGGCGTAGAACTCGCGTTCGTCGGGATCGTCGACTTCCGTCATGCCGATCGGATTGTCGCCCCGAGGTGTAAAGAGACTGAGTTCGTGGGGCGAGTTGCCACGCAGCTGGGAGACGCGGTCTTGAATGACTTGGACGAAGGCGGCGTCGCGCTTGTGCGGCTGCACGAAGCGGAAGAGGGGGCATACCATCACCACGGCCTTGGGGCGGCGGTCCACGGCCGCGACGCAGGCGCTGATGACGACGCCGACGAAGAGGCCCCAGAAGATGATCTTGGAGCCGTCGACGAAGAGAAGGCGCGTGACGTAGATGTAGATGTCTGGATGAGGAAAGGACAATGTGAGCTCCTCGTCTCTTTGTGTCTTGCGAGGTTGAATCGCTCACCGGACAAGTCCTCGGCCATCTGCAGCGGGTCGATCAGGTTGCGCGGGGAGCCTCCGCTGCCGCCCACGCTGCGCGCGTCGTAGAAGAGGACGTTGTAGCCCAGCGCGTGGAAGCCCTCGGCCACTTCGGGGAGCGCCATCTCCTTGACGCAGTTGAACTTAAAGTCCCGTTAGTTCCAAGCCTTGTTGCTGTCCATACCCGTTCCTGTCAGCGGGAGGGCGTTGATGTTAGAGAACCTACACCGTGCGACATGATAATGGCCGGCGCCAGCCCGTCTACCTCGTAGAGCCATGCCGAAATCGTCGTCCCATCAATTGTCTTGCACTCGACTGATCGATGGCGAGGAATAACCGCCATAGTCGCAGCATACGTTCAATATCAAATGAGCTTGGGCGAGCGTGAATGATTACTATATGTAAATTCTTTTTGGGCTATGATAGTATATCAGACTGGAAGATAGCAGGCCGACTGTTTAACTCAGGATGAAAAAAAGCCAACAGCGAACGTATCTGACAAGCGAATGCAACACACTACTTTTACACAAATAAGAGTACTTTTCTTTATAAATTCACAACTTTACGAATTTGATTTGGGCTCAAATCCGTTGCATTCGCTAATTAGGTATGTTACTTATCTTTGATGCAAGATTATTTCTGTGGCATAAGACTGCAGAGTGCGCGTAGGAGATTATAGTGACATTACGCACACGTCAGATTCGGTCTGTAATTCATAATTGTGCTTACGACCTTCGGTAATCATGCTCACATAAGCGTACAGCCGACAACTGACAAGCAACTGAATACTTGCCCTATCTTTGGCCAAGACGTTTGTTATATTAGTAACAAGTTAGAAATGAACTAGCAGAACATAGGATCTGATTTCTCATAAAATCGTAGAAAAGACAAGAAAAGGAGAAAGGAGCAGAAGCAAGTCGTAAACCAGAGACAATGGCCAAAACGCAGTTTCAACAAGAGCTCATGGGGCTGGCAAGACTCTCACCTTCACGTGGTGCCGGCTGAGAACCTGATAACAATTGATTATTCTATCAGAGCTAAGAAGAGTCATGAACCCGACGATACGCAGTCGAAGAAGCTTGTTAACGATCTTTATCGAGCGATGTGCGACTGTTACAACGATCATCGAAGTCATCGAGTCAAGGGGCAAGATACTGCGTCCTCACCACACGACTTATATACCTCAATGCCGAAGTTCTATCGATAGAGACTCTCAGCGATCTTCGACGATTAAGCTCTCGAGGCTTATTCGACTGCGTTTCGTTCAAATCACTGTTCTGTTGAAAATGAGACTTTGTCAATAAACACACTATATGAGCTATAGGATGATCTTCAATAGAAGTTTGGCTCTTGAATCCAGCGCTCACTACGATGAAAGATATACAAGTTGATTGAAAAGTTGAAATGCTCAGAAAGAGAGAGAATCAAGACTTAACGACGTGTCGTTTGAGAGTCAGAGACTGTGCAGAACTGAATCCAATTGTCAGTCTCCCTCATACGTCTCTATATCTAGAGACATCGATGCATTTCTACGATTTAGAGTTTTCATCGAATAAAAAAATCGATGGTTTTTCGTTTCCGTGAGGCTATTCTACAAAGGCCAGCTATCCTGAAGTACTGAAGGAGGGAATAAGAATAGAAGGAATCTCGTGTATTGAGGACCTGTCTTGAGGATGGTACAGTTCGGTGGCGATTGTATAATCTGTGGGTAACCAGGCCTACATATTTAGGGAGTGTCTATTGTAGCGTTAGCTTCGCACTCGAGTCAATAAAAGAACTACTACAAGAGCCCATGGCCATTGTGGGGTTTGCCTGCCGGCTCCCGGGCGGAAACAACTCGGAACACAAGCTCTGATCTTTTCTCGAGAAGGGCGGAATCGCACCCAACGCCGTACCTTCGTCGCAATTCAACTTCTCGGGCCATTGGGAAGGGTCTCACAAGCCCGGAACCATGCGGCCGGCGGGAGGCATGTTTCTCTCGAACGACATCTCTTGGTATACGAGGTCAGTAGGGTAGGACACGGCCTGTTCCAGTAGCCTGGTGGGGCTGGACTCGGCTGCCGGTCGCTCCAAGCGGGCGAGGTCGACATGGCCCTTGTCGCCGCGAGCAACCTCTACCTTAACCCGGACCACGTGATGGACATGGGAAGCGTCGGACAGGCGCACTCACCCACGGCCCTGTGCCACTCGTTCGATGCCGATGCCGACGGCTACTGCAAGGCCGAAGCGGTGGGCTGTTTGCTGGTCAAGCGGCTGTCAGACGCCGTGCGCGACCGGGACCCGATCCGGGGCATCGTCCGCGGCACGGCATCTAATAGCAACGGGCGAACGCGGGGCACCGGAGGCATCGCGCAGCCGAGCGGCGAGATGCAGGCCACGGCCATCCGAAACACCTACGCTAACGTCGGCATCACTAACTTCAACGAGACGACCTTCCTGGAATGTCACGGGACCGGAACGCCGGCGGGCGATTCTGAGGAGGTGCACGGTGTCGGGTCTGAGTTCTCGCTCACGCGCGACGCACAGCGGCCGCTTGTTATTGGCTCTGTAAGTTGATGTCCCAAATTCCAAATTCCTGTGCCAGTTCGAGTTCGAGTTCGTGTTTAGGGCTCGCTCCATCGCCTGGGGTCGTGGCGGACATGTGTATAGCATGCGGAACATGCTGACTCCTTCCTTCTCCTGATCCAGATCAAGAGTGACATTGGACATTCCGAGCCGGCGGCAGGCATCTCAGGATTGATCAATATCATCCTGGCTATGGAGAAGGGCGTGATCCCCGGCAACCCCACCTTTTTAAAGCCAAGTCCCAAGAGTAAGGCATCCGCATCCCTGACCCCTGAACTTTGATCTACCCACATCATATTCAACGATTCTAACCGCAAATCCTTACCTAGTCGACTTCGCCGGGAGCAAAGTCAAAGCCACTCGAACAGCTATCGCATGGCCCGACGACGGATTCCCCGTGCGTCGAGCGAGCATCAACTGCTTCGGTTTTGGCGGGTCTAACGCTCACGCCATCGTTGATCAACCGAGCAAGGCCGCCCGCGGTAACTATATGTCCTCCTACAGGATAGATGGAGAGGAAGAAGAAGAATACGACGACGGCACCACCGAGACACAATCACCACCACAATCGCGGCCCTACACCCTAGTCCTCTCGGCTAATGACGCCGCCGCACTTAACGCCAACGTGTTGGCGCTGTGCAACCACGTGGCCAACCTTAGTGCCGACGCGCCTGTAGCCGACCTCGCCTACACGCTATCGGAGAGGCGCAGCCAGCTCTGGCACCGGGCCTTTGTAACGAGCCACACGACCAACACCCTTGATGAGAGCGACTTCGTGCTAGGCAAGAAATTAGCGCACACGCCGAAATTCGGCCTCGTCTTTACAGGTCAGGGCGCCCAATGGCCGCAGATGGGCAAGGACTTGCTAGTCACCTTTCCCAGACTCGGGAGGTGCTTTAGGAGCTCGATGCCGTGCTGCAGGCCCAGCCGGACCCACCGGCGTGGTCACTCGAGGCCGAACTCAGCCAGCCACGCTCGAACGACCACCTCCGCCAGCCAGAGTTCTCGCAACCATTAGTCACGGCGCTTCAGCTATGCATCCTGTCCCTCTTCGAGTCGTGGGGCGTCAAGCCGAGCGCGGTAGTGGGCCACTCGTCTGGCGAAATTGCCGAAGCCTACGCGGCTGGCTTCTTGGACCGCGCCAGCGCTATCAAGGCCGCCTTCCATCGCGGCCGCGCCGCCGTTAATCGCAAGGCTGAGGCTGAGGCCAACGTGGGCATGCTGGCTGTAGGTCTCGGCGCCGAGCAGGCCCAACCTTTCCTGAACAAGCACGCCGGCACGTGGATCGCGTGCTTTAACAGCCCCAGCAGTGTCACCGTCTCCGGGCACATAGAGACGCTGAATGCCCTTGAAAAGGAGATCAAGGCGGACGGTCACTTTGCTCGGATCCTCCACGTTGATCTGGCCTATCACTCGCCGCTCATGGGTGTGATTGGCGACGAGTACGGCAAGCTCCTGCGCGAGGACAACCGATTCCAGCCAGCAGACGCGGATAAGAGGGGTTTGAACGTGACTATGTTCTCGTCCGTTACCGCAAGCAAGAAGGACGCGCCGGCAGATGCCGAGTACTGGATCGCTAACATGGTCTCACCCGTGCGCTTCGCGGAGGCCTTGAAGAACCTCGTGGCCAGCGAGGCGCCCGACATGCTCATTGAGGTGGGCCCGTTCGGCGCGCTGGCCGGCCCTGTGGCTCAAGTGCTTAAAGACAAGTCCCTTCCGGGCGGTAGCGACGTGACATACCACGCTGCCTGGGCGCGCGGCTCGGGTGCAGCAAAGACACTCCTGGATGTGGCGGGCCGCCTGTTCATAACCAGGGCACCCATCGATATGGCAGCCGTCAACGGCGGCTACACATCTAAGCGCACGATCGTCGACCTGCCCAACTACCAGCGGAACCATGCGGCGCGCTACTGGCACGAGAACGCAGCAAGCCTCGACTGGCGCAACAGACGCTACATCTCACACGACCTGCTGGGCAGCAAGATCCCGGGAACGTCTTAGAAGGCGCCGACGTGGCGGAAGAAGCTAGACCTGGCCGACGTGCCATGGCTCAAAGACCACCAGATGGGGCCCGACGTGCTGGTGCCCGGCATGGCCTTTGCCGCTATGGCGCTCGAGGCCATGTACCAGAAGCACTGTACCCTGCACCCGGATGAGACGAAGGAGATTGATGGCCCTGGTGATCTCGCCTATCGCTTCCGTAACGTCAAGTTTGACCGCGCAGTCGTCATTGAGGAAGGAAAGCCGACCACGCTGCTGTTGACCCTAGCCGGCGTTCCGAGGAGCAAGGACTGGCACGAGTTCCGGGCGCGCACAACGACGGGGGCGGACCAGGATGTGATATACGTGTTGGAATACGAGGTCATATCGGGCATATTGGTATTTTGGTTGTTGTTGTTAGGAGGCTATCTAGGAGGTGGAAGGTGAAAACTCGACTGGCGGGCCCCAGCCCTATCAGCCCTATGAAGGCGGAGATTACTCGTACCATCTCCCCTATTTTCAACAGAAAAACCCATGCCATTGTACATGCAAACCGTGCTCCAAGTCCTGAAAGAGATGGGGCGCGATCCAAAGGCAAAACCAGGCATCGACTATAAGACTTTCGAAGAAAAAACTCTCAACAAAAGATCTCACGCCAGCACCGCTCGGACCACTTGCACTTCGTCTTGATTTGCTTGAAAGTTTCATCGCTGTGCGTAAGTCAGATGGTAATGACTGAAAATCATCCCCGAACAAACTCATCATCGTCGACCTCAGCTGTCCCTTTAAGGATTCCGACACAGCATGTGAATTGTTCGAGATGTGTCTAGAGATCTTTCTCGAACAAAGTATGAATATTGGACGAGCCATTGCTCTTGATGAGGCACAAAAGATATGTGACATGATAAATTTCAGGTACCTGGTTACTCTTTATGCTCATCCGTTGTTAGTTTATGAACGAATCCGTTGCAGCTAACAAGCCTATGCCCGCGCGTCGTTTTTTTTTTAAATGGGAGCCGACGGCATCATATAACCCGAGTCAAAATGGGGTTGCAGAGCGATGTTTTCGCACCCTTTTTGAACGAACCCGCGCTATACTCACTAGCGCCAAATTGCCAGCAAGGCTATGGGGAGAGGCAATAATGACAGTCATCTACCTGAAAAACAGAAGTCCTACCACTGCGTTGGACCAAATAACTCCCTATGAGGCGTGGTATGGCAAGAAGTCTGACCTTAGCAATCTACACACATTTGGATGCACAGCCTATCATCATATGGAGGGAGCTCGCCGGAAACTCGATGACAAGAGCTTGAAATGTCGTTTCTTGGGCTACGAGGGAGCCAACCAGTTCCGCTTGTGGAACGGTAAGAAGGTACTAATATCTAGTCACGTTCAATGGGACGAGGTGGTCACCGAAGCCGGGGGGTATGATGAAGACCTTTCGGTAATAAGCTTCGATGACCAAACCGATGATGAACCTTCCCCGATAATAAGCACTGAAAATGCGGAGATCGCGAAAATTCTCGACGATTACCCAGCAAGAACTTCACCTGCTACTTCGGAACGTACAACCGTACCCACAACACCAGCCGCTCCACAGAAAGCTAGGAGCAGGCCACCAGAACTAGAATCAAGCGAGCCAGGTAGCTCAAGCGATTCTGATGCTCCGAGCGGACGTCCGTATGATGATAGGCTGTGCATCCAAATGTGTGTAGATTGCTAAGGTCAGACTTCTTGCCATACCACGCCTCATAGGGAGTTATTTGGTCCAACGCAGTGGTAGGACTTCTGTTTTTCAGGTAGATGACTGTCATTATTGCCTCTCCCCATAGCCTTGCTGGCAATTTGGCGCTAGTGAGTATAGCGCGGGTTCGTTCAAAAAGGGTGCGAAAACATCGCTCTGCAACCCCATTTTGACTCGGGTTATATGATGCCGTCGGCTCCCATTTGATCCCATGCTCTTCGAGCAATTCGATGATTTGATGACCAGCATACTCACCTTCATTATCTGAACGTAGTCGGTGAACCGAAGTGTCTCGAGTCTTCATGAATTTCAGGTAATTCCGAAGTACGCCTTTTAGGTCGGATTTTCGTTCCAGTAGGTAGGTGGTCGTATATTCGCTGTAGTCATCAAGATTTTGACTTCTTGTCAGTTCTGTATAGATTTGAAGTCCGATTGCTTTGATCGGGTGAGCTCTCTAATTGCCAGGTGTAGAGTAGTAAGATCCGACTGTTCGTATTGATTCTTTAGGGAGCATTTTCGCAGGCCCTGTCGTTCTTATCTTTCCAGTGGTTAATAGCACTGGCGTACTCCCTTGTGGCTGCTGTCGCGGCTTTGGATTCTGGGATTTCCGGTTTCCCCAGCTTCCCCGAGATGATCCACCAGAGACCTTTGGCTTTCAGGGCACTGGTTACATCTACCCCCCATGATTCGTAATTCTCGCTCCCCTTTAGCTTAGGGAACCGATACGTATCAGAACCTTCCGTTGTGGTTGAGGTATGGAGGGGATATTGGTCGATAGGGGAAATATCCGCCGATTTTGATGACAGCGAGTTCGATGCTTCTACCCTTAGGTTTTTTGGGGTAGCGGAATAGCTAACCCGGGCTCATAACCTCTTGGTATACGAGGACACGAGGGTAGATAGGCATATAGATATATTAACCGAGCTATCTAGTAGGTAGGAACTACGGAGGAAGGAAGAAGTGGGAAGAGGGTAAATACCCATCCACTAGCGCCGGATGAATGCGGAGATTACTAACCACAGGGGTAACAGTACTGTTCCCTGTTTCCAACATTTTTATCTTGTCTTCAAGATGTTTCTTGACTGCAGTGCCATTGACGATCGATTTATTGATGCCAGAACCCTTCTCGCGAGCTCGCTGAAAGAGATCCTTGAGAAACTTCTTCATCGGTATTGCCGATGACAGATGAAGCAGGTTGAACGAAGCGAAGAACGTGCACACGAGAACGAGGCGAGGGAAAGAAGAGATAGGAAGGGAGAGAGTGTCCAAGCACTCGTTTTGCGAGACGCAAAGAAGGCGCACTGAAGGCGTACTGCGAGACGAATAGCAGCAGAACGACGTGACCAAGGTGAACAGGTAGGCAGAACAAAACAGAAAGAACGAGGGCAGCAGACGATTCTTTATGCGAAACCGTCAGGGGGGAAGGCATGGCGTGGGCTTGGCATCCAATTCTGCTCCCGAGGGAGCCAGCTCTGGCTCCCCTCCATCGTGCTGGGGTTCGCCGTCTAAAGTTGACGAGTTCGAGCTCGCAGGATGCACTAAGAGCCGCCAGAACAGGACGTCGTGAGAGCAGGGGCGAGCCGGGCCTGAGCAGTGGGTGCGCGAAGGTGAGCAGTGGGTGAAGCGACGGTGCCGTGGGTGCGGGTGGGTGAGCAGAGCGGCTGGAGCTGACTAACTCGACTCGATGGGCAAAGGCATTCTGGTGGGCCACCCTACCTGAATATAGAAGAAGAGCCTTTGAGACTACGACAATGAGTATCGCGCGTTGCGTAAAGAGGCAAGGTAGCTTTACAGTAATGAATCGAACAGTCGTCACCTTTGAAAATGCTGTGTGCGGATTTTCGAAAGATTCCAACAGGGGAGTGAGTACCTAAGGGGCACGACAGTCGCTCCATTGATCGATCTGTAACCGCCGCACTGATGCTCTCAGTCAGACTACTTATTTGAGAATCTTTTCATGAGGCTGTCGCACTAGAAGACTGCTATCATGACCGAACACTTAAAGGTTCTGTCCCTTGTATTTATTACGAGTTACCTCGCACTCTGCGAGTTTCCAGATTCTGGGTATGAATAGCTATTCTTCACAAGCAAGAAAGCGTTTACATGATCATGTGTTTATATGGGATCAAAATTTCGCAGCACGGCAAACAATCAGATATCGTGCTGAAGACAATCATCTAGTACCCGCAGATGGGCAGAGAATCATCGACGCGTTCCTTGAAGAGCAAAGGTCGAGGCTAGATCCCCCTCATGTGAGTTATGTTGCTCTGCGGAAATTCCTCGAATCGGCTGGTGAGGTTTCTTGGGACAAAGACGCAACACCGTCAAACCGGAACGTACTACTAGTGCTGCTTGACGATAGACGAGATGGTACTGGTTGGCAAGACATCAATGGTACACAGCATTCGCCGCGGAATTGGGATGGATACGCCAACTACCCTTCTCGGGGCGAAAAAAGGGTTTCTGGATTGCTCAACCCCAAGGATTTGTACAACAAACTGCTTGAAAGCGTAAGTTTGCAATCTAGCGACTTCCACGAACTCCCTTAGGTTGATGAAATGTCAGAGACTATCTGATGGCGCGGAGCGCCGAGTCCTGTTTGTTTTCAACCCAATCCTTTGTAACCAATTCTAATAAGATATAGATACCTCTCAAACATGAATCCCCTTTGCGGACTTGCAATTGTCTCGACCGCATCGAGGATACGAGCTCCTGTCCTACGAGAATTTCTACAGCGTTACATCTCTTATCGTGTCTTCTTTGGAATTTCAATGGTATGACCCATGTTGTTGTACCTTTCTTCTGCTCATACTAAATGGGAGGAAAAAGTCCTTTGGTTTTGCGCTCAAATTTCATCTCCCTTACTACGCGCTGCGGAGGAGTCCTGCGCCGCAAGAAGATGCTCGAGGTCTTCGGCGATGTGGCAGTTTCATTCCAAGCCGCGAAAACCCCAATGCATCCGACTATATCTACGAAGCCCAAGTATCGATACTGATAACAGGGGTTGATGAATGGTTCTGAACTGCCGATTGCTGCACCGACATCCATTTTGGTAGCGAGGAGACAGTGCTATACTACTACGAATATGACTTGGATGCGCCTACAGGCGGTGAGAAGTCTACCAATTATCCGATTTGGAATCCTAGAGAATACTTCCTCCTTATACTATCCTGTCGAGTCAGACAAATCACAAAGGAATGGAGTAATATTATGGACGCCTTGGAAGACCGATTGCGGTACCATGTAAAGCATATTTGCAAGTCAGGAACGCTTGATCACTGCTGATAGTTGCTAGGAAGAAAGCGTTTTCAACGAGGCTGCCCGGAAGGCGTCGCTTGTAGATGACATGAGGTTTAGTCGAAGTCTAGCATATACATCCACTATTGAAATGCTGCGCCTTCTTTATAGATCACTCGTCAAAGTGCTCGAGTCGTGGGAATGCTTTGATGGTGGGGAAATGCAGTACTTTGAGGTAAATGAGCAGGAGACGCATCGAAGGGTTTGGGGCTCTTATGTTGCTAGTATTGAGAAAGATATGATGGAGCTTCGATTCATGAAAAATGGGGTAAGGCCATCTTAAACCACAACGTTCGAGGTCCTTGCTGACGCATCAAGCTTGTCGACGCTTCTGCAATGGTAGAAAGTCAAGTAGCTGCACTTCAGGGCAATAACATAGACCGGCTCACAAGAGTGACAGTAGTGAGTGAAGTATGCTGATCCTCTGATATTGTCAAATAGACTAAAAAAAGCAAGGTCTATCTACCTCTTACCCTAGGCACGGTGAGTAACCCCCATCTCGATACTGTACGCTAGACAAAGCTGATGCGATCCAGGCAGTATTTAGCATGATAATCATGCCCAAAGAAGCGTCCTGGATAGCTCATAGCTTCTTACTCTTATTCCTTACAACTTTTACCTTCCTCATTGCGTTCAAAAGCGAATATTTCATGGTGGTAGGAGGCTATGCGAGCGTAGAACGCTTCTTATAACGAGTTCAGGCACTGATCTTTTATATTCTTCTCGAACTGTGGGTCGTTAAATTAATCGCATTTAACTGACTGCAGTCTTATACTGATTATATGTCATGGGCAAGGTCTTGAGTATGGTCTTTTGCGCACAAGTCTTTCTAGGTCGAGCAATATTTGAAATAGCATCTACGCATTTTCACTTACAGGTGCCAGGGTAAGGGGGCAAGCTAGGATACACGTTCGTACTGGATATTCAACTTCAAAGGTCAACATTGGGCAGAGAACAGGAATGCCACCGCATGATTGGCTTCAAGTGACAGCAAGTTGACGGGATATGTTTACTGATTTCCTCACATTTCTCCATGATCCCAGTCGCTGCTCTTTATCATTTCTTTCCGCGCCGTGCGCGCTGTGTCACTTCGCAGCCTCAATCACGCTGGACAAGTCGGTGGCTGTCTAGCGCGACTGGAGGAAGAGGCTCTACGGTGCAAGGAGGCAAGGCTCTGATAGGTTTACATGGTCGCGCTGCGTTACGATTCAAGATACGGAGGGGGTCGCTAAAGATGAATGCGTGATGTTAGGCTTCCGTCCTATGCGGACTGCCTACAAGATGTCATCTTTCTTTGCTAGGTGGCAACTAGTCTTAAGCTCCCGGAAGATATTCGAATACGTTCACTAATCTCCAGTCAGCATACACCAGGAAATGGTCATATCAAGGTCGGAGCCTCGACTGTAAATGACGACCAAAGTACAGGAGAGTCGCTGACACTCTATGTTCCGTCGGCATAACCCCCTTGGATATTTACTTTGGAGGTGATGGAAATTCGTCTGGGCCTGGGACTGTTGAATCCAATTCAAGAGCTTAGTGTACAATAGCGATATCGGTAATTTTCTACAAAGGAGCGTGCGCAGGCAAATACAAGTCGCCAGTCATTCTCGTTCTTATTGATGAAGCTTCTGCTGGGTACCCGTACTCTGAAGCTTGATTTTCCGACATATCACGAAACGAATCGTAATGAGAAAATAAAGAACACAAGTTCAGTCATCTGCCGAGCACCTATTGGGTTGCATCCTATCACGCATATCACTTTTGTCACGGCCAGGGAACGGTAATGAGGAATCAATTGTTGGAATACGAGGTCATATGAGGGCATATTGACATATTTGTTGTTGTTGTTAGGAGGCTATCTAGGAGGTGGAAGGTGAAAACTCTACTAGCGGGCCCCAGCCCTACCAGCCCTATGAAGGCGGAGATTACTATCTCCCCTATTTCCAACATCAATATGTGAGGAGTTTCGCGGTATCTCAAGGAAGGGCTCATAGAAACTTGTTTCAGTGGTCATGGTTCAACTCCCTCGCAAGAAACCGGGATTGGACTCAGACGGTCGGAGTCGCGGAAGGGGTGTCATTATTTGGTAAAACTTTCCGGCCGTTTGCGAAAGCATTCATTTGCAAACCTTTATACAGAATTCTTGGGTTTACTATAAATTGCACCGTTGGCGCGGCACAGCTAGCCATGCTCTAGAACCCTCCACTGGTAATCCAGCAATGATCGCTCAATCGGCGACCACGCATATAAAGTCGGCGACCATCGGCGTCTAAAATTCCAACAACACGACATCGAACCCTAAAGAAAACCCGAAAACATGATGTAGCCGTATAGAATTCACGGCATGTGGCACACCTTTGCCGAATTCACTATCATATATCATGTGAATATAACTGAATTTGGGGTAAAGATGGATTTTTCCTCGAATCGTACTACTATCTTTCAAAGGTACATAGTTCCTTCCTCATCTAAGTTATTCTTGTCTTCTACCTCACATCTTCTATCATGTCTACCAACGTCTTAGCTACTGGCGCGGCTGGAGCAGTGTTTGGTGCCGCTCTTAAGTTCTCAGGAGTATACATGCCATCGGTCATTGTCTCTCAGATGGAGCTGAAGAGCTTCCATATGCTCAAAGTCTTCTTAGGAGCCAGTGCCACCAGCGCGTGAGACTCTCTAAACCTCCAAACGATGGTCTATTGCTTTTTGCTGATGACCTCAGGCTCGTCATGGCCACACTCGATAGACTGGGCCTCAGGAAGACACAACCCAGATCAGCATCCTCGATGGGTTGGTTCAGCGACTACGATGCAAACATCGTTGGTGGGCTCCTGATAGGCTTCGGCATGGCTCTCTCGGGTGCTTGTCCCGGCACAGTCCTCGTCCAACTTACAACCGGTATACGCTCCGGATGGCTCGCCATGCTCGGTGGAGTACTAGGGGGTATCCTGCATGCGAGGCTCTCCCCAGTCCTACGCTCCGGCAAACAAAGCACTACTGATTCTTCCGTCAACCTTACGGTCCAGAGCAAGTTCGGCTTTGACGCCAACCACGTTCTTCTGGGATACGAAGTCATGTGCCTGGCCGCGATAAGTTTTGCAACACTGCTAAAACCAGGGGACGCATTTACATCCCTTCATGCAATTCTCGGCGGACTCTTGATTGGAGGCGCTCAAACAGCTTCGCTACTTCTGACTAGCACGCCTGTTGGCTGCTCAGGCACCTATGGCGAAATCGGACAATACTACTGGCGGGCTTGGGATTCCTCGACTGAGTCCAAGTCTTCTCAGGAGGCACCACGGCCATCGACGCGAAGCATGACCTTTGCTCTCGGTATATTTTTAGGAGCTTGGGCAATGCCACAGTCAAGTCCGATAGCAGCGGCTCTAGCCGATAGCCAGATCTCGGACCTTTCTGCTTTTGCGGGCGGTTTCGCCATGGTATTTGGGGCCAGGCTTGCTGGCGGGTGCACATCTGGGCATGGGATCAGCGGCATGTCTGCGCTTTCCGTTTCGAGCGTCATCTCTGTTGCTTGCATGTTCATTGGGGGTATCGGATTGGCCTCGTTGCTCAAATGATGGATGGAATGAAGAATGTGTCTATCAGATTACACACCTCTCCACATCCTCACGTTGTCTTTGTCACTATGGGAGAACCATCTTCTTCACCCGATTCCGTGCCACTCTAGCTGAGCAGCCATAAAACTGGCATGCAACGAAAGCCAGGATAAGGAAGCCAACTACATAACCCCCTTCGCACCCACATCCCTTTCCCCCAAAACTTCTCACTGCAGAAACGACCTCATGATCCCCACAACCCCCCCCTGAAAACCCCCCTATCGCAAATCACCCACTTCCCCCCCTGGCCCCAACCCCCAGTACGAGGCGAATGACAGAATTCTTCCGCCCCCCTAAATAAGCGAATATCTCAAATTTCAGAGTCGTTCACTAAACCAAAACAAAGCAAAGTCATTTACTACATCAATTGAGTTAAAAAAATAACAACCAGGCTGTAGCAATGAAGCGATTATATAAATCTCTTAAATTTTAAGCAAATTCGATTTGTTTGTGAATGGATCCAAAAATTCCAAAAGTTATATAGTATTTTCAAGGTGTTCAGAGGGCGTACCCACCCACTGGCGACCTCGCTACCAAATCCCGCCAGCGGGGAACTCGCCTCGCGGAATTCGCCCCGCGTGCCGAGATTCCGGGATCCAGCTGACGCGTCCCTGGTCCCGGATGAATCATTGGAGCGGACACATGGATGGGGGATTTTGGGTGGAGGTTTGGGTGAGGAACGGTAGAATGGGGGGTTGGGTTGCGGGGACAGGTAGGGATATGGAGATGGGGGATGGGGATGGGGATGGGGATGAGGGTGAGGGGGGGCTTCGATAGGAGGTGGGAGGTGGGAGGCTGTTGGGTTTGGGAAGTTTTCTTTTTGTTCCTGTTCAAGCTGTAGGCATACATAGTTCTAGCTACCTTAGTGTGACGGGTTGGGGCTTTCCATGCCGTGGAAATCGTATCCGTCTCCGTAGCCCCACTAAGCTCGACTCCCGTAAGCGAGGGGCGAGCGTAGTGGGGCTACGGATACGCACTGTCCTGCGGATCAAAACGGTCAACATCTTGCGCTCGGAAGGAATCGGAGGGGGAATTCTTGGGGAAAGATGCGGTCAGCGACTCGCAACCGGGGAAATCGGCTTCGGGGATCAAGATAATGGGGAATGTTGAGTGTTCCATGAATATCCGTGTCGTTTGGTAGAGTTCACTCGGGGAGTTGTGACTCAACCATGTGAGAGAGGAAAGGGTATATAAACGTCGTCTCTGCTTTCAAAGACACCTCTCTCGCTCTATCCCCACTTTGTTATCAAACACCCTTCCGAATATTGAATCCCCAAACAACATCCCCCTGAACCCCCTACAAGCTACAGCACCCAAAGCCCACCATGTCTCCAAACCCGGAATTCAAACCCCTATCCAACATCTGCGAGTTTCTCAACGCCCTCCACGTCTACGCCACCGACGCCCGCCAAGGCCGCGCCCGCCTCGTCCAAGCAAACCACTACTGCTCTCACGTCCGCAAAGACCTCCGCCAATGCCTCATCTACGACTCCCCCGAGAAAGACGCCCGCCTCATCGGCGTCGAGTACATGGTGCCCAAACACGTGTACGAGACCTTCCCACCCGACGAGCAGAAGCTGTGGCACAGCCACGAGTACGAAGTCAAGTCGGGGATGCTGATTTTGCCGAAACCCGAGAGCGCGGATGCGAAGGAGTGGGATCGGGCGGAGCTGGAGGCGATGAGGGAGGTCGTGGGGTTGTATGGGAAGACGTGGCATTTTTGGCAGGTGGACCGTGGGGATGAGATGCCGATGGGATGGCCCGAGTTGATGGGGAGCTTGACGCGGGAGGGGCAGGTGGATTTGGAAGGGGCGTTGAAGGGGAGGGATGAGAGGTTTGGGGTTAGTTATAAGAAGAAGGCGGAGGCGAGGGAGGGGATTGCGAGGCCGGGGATTCCGGAGGGGGCGGATTCGTGGTGGAAGGTGGGGGAGGACGGTAAGGAAGGTGGGAAGGAGTCATTGGGTGCTTGAGGCAACTGATGGTGAAGACCTACCGTGCGTTTATTTCTGGACTGTGTATATCATCTCCTTTTGCTGGTACATTAGCCGCCTCAACTCTGATATTTATGACCCTTTTCCTTTATACTAGAACCCAGTAGATGAGGTTCTTATTCTAAAGCCCTTTGATGACGAAGTGTTGTTTTTTCGGGTGATTCTGGTTCCTCCACTCGCCTTGACCGTGCTCATAGGTCATCAGATTCCTTTTAGCTTTTAGGAGCGCTTTCTGATCTTGATCAATGGTGACTTGATTTTCTCCGTAGGCTTGATCACCGGTGAACGAAGTTGTGAGCTTAAAAGAGATTAGAAAAATATAACCAGAGTAGAGCCAACGTAGAGTCAAGAACAAAGCACAATAACAGAGTACTGTAATCCTATTGCTCGAATTCCTGGAGAAATCTCGAGTTCAAGCAATGTAGAGTCTAAGATCAAACTTTCTATTTTCTTGCTCTGGTCAGAAAAGCTGAATTGACACAGGAATGTCTTTTGTAACTAGCAGCATCGTTTGTCCTGAAATTGTGAAGGGCGACAGAAAAATACAACGTAAACATTACTTACTCTCGAGAATGAAAATTCAAGGGCGATGTTAGAAGCATAAGCAGTCTCCGCAGACCCGCAGTGCGGAATTGCCGATTATGCTTTAAACACTAGAACTATGGGGGCACGGTGGGCGGACGTTTCTAAAATCATCATGTTGTTGCTACGAGTAGAGCGCCCCCTCGTCCAACGACTGTTAAAAGGGTAAGACTGAATAGAAATATCAGCTGATATCTGCCCAGTGCTCTGAACGCCAGAATGGCTTGTGGTGATACCGTACATTCGAACGAGGGGGTCGTCATTTCCGATGGAAATTGCCTTTACGCTTAGTAAGTAGTAAATAGCATGTATGGAAAAGTATTTACTGTGATGTATTGTTCAGTACGATCATTTGCAGTGAATTTGAGATTGCTGCAATTGCTGCGATGAATCATGAGATTGATTCTGAACATAAGTTTGTTTCTATCGCATCTTTCAAACGTAACTTTTACAACAACTCTTTCGATAAGTTCTTACAGATCTATCTGTACAGACATGTAATGATATCTCTGTACAGATCTTCGCTTCTATGTATCACTATGTACTGATGATCATTCGAGCTTGCAGCTTTTGTGCAAGTGTTTTTCTTTCTTTTCTAATACTGTACTGAATTGTACAGTTCTTACATGAAAGCTTCAAGACAGTTAACAGTAATTGCAGAGCTTTGCTTTCTACAGCTTTGAAACTTTCAAAGATTTTCTTGACTTTTGAATTTTAAAAGACTTTGTAAGAATGTATAAAGATGTACTGATTTATTCAGATCAAATGTTAACTTCTTTCATTCTGTTCAAGTCTTTACACATCTGATTAAACATGTAATTTATCTGTATTGATTCTGTGTGATATCATGCAAACAGTTTCATGTTTTTTCAACTCTTAGAACTGATCTGTATCAAGATGTGCACAGCTTTACTAATCAATACAAATTTTCTAGAAAAGTCTATGTCTGAACAAATTCTTTCATAATCATACTTTAACATTACAAATCTGTACAATCATGCAAATGATTCATAATGATGTTTCAGATGTTGAAGCTCTCATTGAAAGCAATAATGATTCATACACACTTGCTTCTCATGTTGATATTAAGACGAAGCTGTTTATAAGTGAGAAGCATGAAGTTCTTGTAAAAGTTAAACAGAGATGTGCAGAATCATTTTGCTTGATCAAGATTGTACAGCTTGCAACATAATTGTTATTGCAAAATATCAATCTGCAAAGTAATTGAATGAACAAAAATGTTGAGTTATATATATGTTACATGTACAGATTTATATTGATGTGCATTAAATATTGTTAATCTGTACAGAATTGAAAGTGAAAGTATATTTTTCAGAGCATAATTTTGCAGAGTTATGTCAAACTGTTTCATAAAAGAACAAATGCATGTAAGTCATGCATCAACAATTTTGACATGTTTCATTTCTGTTAATTCTTTCTCAAACTGTGTCAGAAAATATGTGCTTCATGCTTAATATCAAAGAAAAGAATTGATTGATGCAATCTTGTATCAAATATGTACAATTTTTGTACAAAAAAGTTTAATAATGTACTAATCTGTACAAATACAATCAAAGCAGAGAGCAAATGTATCAAAGAAAAGATGTTCAAAAAGAGTAAGTTCAAGAATGCATATGATTGCATGAAATTTGAATCAAGCAGTAAGAATTCATATCAATGATGAAAAGACTTTACTAATTTGTACAGTTTTTGTAAAAAAGTATAAAACATCTGAATTCAACAACAATGAATTTAACTCAATCTTTAATTTATTCAAACAACTTTTTGATGTGTATGATCTTCTTGCAGATCAAGCATTGATCATTGCAGAAGCTTTACATATAATAAAAGTTCTATTTAAAAGTTTTGAAAAGAAGTATGACTTCAAAGATGAGTAGTAAGAATCTGTGCAGATGATTGCATTAATGCGCAGCAGTAGATTACGTTTATGCGCAGCAGTAGCTAGCTCATAAATTTCTGTAGTTAGTCAAAAAGCTCAATGCAAAAAGCACATAAACTTGTAATTACTTATGCTGTAATGTAATGTAATCAATGCTGAGCTGTAAAAAGATGAATTCAATGTAATAGTGATTTAACTTTAAATACAGAATTCAAAACTACAGTTTAATTATACTTATAACAACAAAATCTTTGAATAAACTATATTATTAATACATTAATTCTTAAAAGAATGAAACAAAATTGATAATCTTCATACATCTGTAACTTTAGACAGTGCAACATATAATTGATTATGACTGAAACAGAACAAAGAAAAATTTATGTTTACAATCAACAGCAACTGTTTTTGCAACTTGTTAATTATCATTGCGAAGCAGAGATGAATAGAAAACTGCTTGTGCAATAAAACTCATGAATAGTCATCTTTCTTACTGATTAACTTAATTCTTGAAATCAATTGTATGTCTTCATCAAATTCATCTTTCAAGATGCAATCTTCAATACAGTCTCAATGCAGATGTGTAATAATCAATCAAGTATTATTATACATTTTCTCATGTAAATGCAAATTATGTAGTAACATAATTAAAGTCTTTATTTTAAGATACATCTGCAATAAGAAAAATTCAGAAAGTTCAAAAGTCTGCAAATACTTCATATTGATATTCTCAATCTTTTTGACATCATTGTTTTCAATTGTATCAATCAACGTAAACAGTTGTACAGATTCAAGAAAGTCATTCATGATCTGTTGATTCAACAAATTAACAAAGTTGTTGTGAAAACACAGTATAGCTTTGCTCTTGAAGAAATTTGAAGATGTATGAGCTTGTGCAAGATCATGCAAAGAATATACATGATCAATAAATGATCATGATGTTTCATAATAATTGATGATCATGAATGATAAAGATCTGACATCATATAAATCAAAATCATATGACATATGATTAATTCACTCAACAAATTGTTGATTATTCAAACTTGATTGAATTTGCATGTTTTGATGCAGTTTCAGCACAGTTAAATGATTTCAGATTCAGAAGCTGCAAATGCTGACATTGATCTGCGCTGATTAATTTTCTCATGAAATCACGAAAGTGATTTGTGCAAAGTTTTCTTCAAGAATTACAGATATTTCATCAAATACATCGCTGAACTGCAAAATGTCACATAAAGATGCATTGATGATTGTGAAGTTGTGTTTATGCTGCATAAAAATCTCATTTCATATGATCAAGATCATACATTTCAGTAAATTAACAAGCTTTGAGCATGCAATGATGAAATAAATCAATGTATCATGATAAACAATAGAAATCTTGAAATAAGAATGTGATGTTTTTTCATCGAGCAGTAACTGAGCTGCAATGCTCATGAAGATCATGCACAGAATGATCTTTGTTTATGCTTAAAAGTGATGATACAGACACTTATATAAAAACGTCTTTTCAATGTTTGCAAAATTATGAATGAAAAAATGTGCAGTCTTAAGCGAGTTTATAACTGTTGAAATAATACTGTTTAAGACTTGATGTTGTTTCTCATTTAATTGAGCAATTTTTGCATCTTGTAATTTGATTTATTCAATCTTGTTAGAAATCAGCATAGAGCGAGTCATATGAGTGTAATGTAACGAGTATATAAATGCTAAGAAAGAAAAGTATCTAGAAGAGCAGAGTCGACTATTTATATGACTCAGAAGAACATAAGCTAATTTTGAATAAAGTTGATCTTGAAACAACTCTATAGTCTAGCGATGAGTGATCAACGATAGTCATCAACATAGTTATCAATGTAGATGTGTAACTAGAATCGTAACATTATCTCTTCTCTTCAATGATTCATGTTTGCATGAATATGTTTCTTAGCTTTATGTAGAATCGAAATGTCTATTGTAGCAGACTCACTATGCAAGGTAGAATGATGTCATTGTAGCAGACTCACTAGTTGCACATGAACGTTTGATCAGATTCACTGATGAGTAGAATGATGAGAGTGAGTAGATCATTGCATTGATCATGTCATTGAAGCAGACTCACTAGTTGCACGTGAACATTTGACCAGATTCACTGATAGATAGAATGATGTGAGTAGATAAATCATCACGTTGACAGAAGACATCTTTGTAGCAGACTCACTATTTGCACATGAACAAGTCGACAGATCAATTCACTGATTGGTAGAGCAATGTGAGTAGCTGAGTCATTGCATTGACGAAAGATGTCATTGAAGCAGACTCACTAGTTGCATGTGAACTCGATGACGAGTCAGATTCACTGATAGATAGAGTGATGAGAGTGAGTAGATCATTGCATTGAGAATGTCGTTGAAGCAGACTCACTGAGATTTCGATATAGAAACAAGCTCAAAGATTTGCTTGTTGTTGAAGACATTATCATGTCATTGTAGCAGACTCACTAGTTGCACATGAACGAGTAGACGAATTGATTCACTGATGAGTAGAGCGATGAGAGTAAATGAGTCATTGCATTGATGATGAGTGTCATTGAAGCAGACTCACTGTTGAGATTTGCTCATCAAGATAAAGACTTCACGCAGTTCTTGACTGATCTCTTTGATTGCTCTTTGAGATAAAGACTTCATGCAGTCTGTCACGATTCTAGTCTTGTCAGACTCAGTCTTCTAGCCTTGCCAGACCTATTCTCGCTTCATCACCTTGACTAGTTTCTATTGAGTCTAGCGTTGACTGAGAAACATACATATGTAGTCAGCTTCTTTTCTGTAGCTATCTTTCTTTCTTAGCATTTATCTTCTAGTTAAATGACACTCATATTGACTCGCTCTATGCTGATTTCTAACATTAGATAAATGCTCATCATTTACTACTCTGCTATCGACGAATAGATGATACGAAACAATCTATTCAGTAAGGAAAATTTGCAAGAAATTCTTCAAATTTGCACCATCATTTTAGATCGCAAGAAATTCTTCGATTCTACACTCATTTTCACCATTCTATTCGCAAGAAATTCTTCGAATAAAGCACTCAATTATTACCTGAAATTCACAAGAAATTCTTTGAATTTTCACTCATCAAAAAACATTAATTCAAAACATCAACCTCTCATCTACTCTTATCTCAACAACTTCTACCTTCTCTCATCATGACACGCGACATCAAGTCAGTTGAGTCTTGAACAACTCGTCTACTTAGAAGCACTGTCAGTAGAAGAGTTTCACTTCTACTCATCGATGCTTCAGTCGAAGCTGAGAAAGCTGTCACCTCATGAAACATAAACATCGAAGAACAACTGTTTCATTGAGTCAGCAATCAACTCAACGAAGTCATCAATATGCTGAACGAGCTTCGAAGTCAGCGAGACTTGACTCTACAACTCAATGAACACTGACTTCTTGTACAAGACAATCACAAAAAGAGAGCGAAACAACTAGAAGTCGCTTTTGATAAAAATGATGAGCTAGAGAAAAAGATCAATCAGCTACAAGACGAGTGATTGAACTTCAGAGCGAAACAACGTCAAGCTGATCGATTTATGCCTCGTCAAGATACTCAGCCAGCTGAGCAACGAGTCAATCAGGAAGAAGCTCGCTCTCAACGAGAATCTTCTACTCTATCTGATAACGAAAATGATCATCACAAGTTCATCAAGCTTTTGAATTCACTCATCTTCATCGAAACAGATGACTCTATCTGAAAGACATGAAACATCAAAATAGCTGACAAGCTCGATGTCAACGCGAATCATTACTCTACTGAAAAGATTCGTATTGTCTATGTGATTTTCAGACTAGAAGACGATGCTGATCAGCAAATCTATGCAAAGCATCATGTTGATGCTCTCTCACTCTATCAGTCACTATCAGAGCTACTGAAACATCTGAAAGAAATTTATGAAGATCAGAATCTGATTCAAAAGTGTCGTCGTGAATACGTCGCTCTGAAGCAGCTCAACAAGCTCTTCAGCTTCTTCTATTCAGAATTCACTAGAATATTCAGCTTTCTGAACTACGACGATATCACTCTGATGAACGACATTCAGAATAAAATCAACAATCATCTTCAGAACGCGTTGTCAGTTTGCCTCATAGAGTTTAGCTCGCTTGATAAGCTCAAGATCTTTCTTCAAGATGTGAATAATAAACAATGAGTCAATTATCAGCTACGTGACGAGCAATGAACAGTCAAATTGATAGCAGCTTCGAAAAAATGTTTCGTTTCTTCGTCGACATCAGCATCAGTCTCAACTACTAGTTATGTTCGACTCGTTACTTTTTCCACCCTCGAACCTGAATGATCAAGAATGTCAATCATCTGCTTCAACTGCAAAGCATTGAGTCATCTTTCAAAGAACTGCTCTCAGCTGAAGACTAGTACTTCGACATCTCATGCATTCACTTCTCGTCTCAATGAGATCATCATGTCGAAAGAAGAGAAGAAATTATTTACAGAGAAATCGAAGAATGAGGCAAAAAACTAGTGACTTTCATCAAAGACGCGATGAAAGATGTGTTAATTTCTTCAACAATGAGCAGCTCAAATGATCTCTTTGCTTCAAAATCTTTGACTACTGAATGTGTACTATCTAGCAATGAAATTAGTTACTCATTAAAGTCATTGATTGACACTGAAGCAGCTGACTATTCGTTCATTGATGAATTAATCGCGCAGAATGTTTGTGATCATTTGCAAATTGAATCTTTACCTTTAATCAAGCTCAAATCAATAAGAGAATTCGATGATCATTATGCAAAAAAGCTCATTACTCATGCAATTTATTCGAATCTAACTGTTCAAGATCATATGAAACGTTTCGCCTTTATGCTGATCACTCGATTAGATCAACATCAGATGATTCTTGAAAAAACATGAATGAACAAGATCGAGATGACTATTGATATGAAAGACGATCGTCTTCAATTTTCTAGTTTCGAAGCTCATATCAAAGCTTTTACCAAAGCTCATTTGACTGTTCTTTCGAGCAAGAAAATCGCGATAGAACAGAAGAGTTCGATTTCTACTCAAATACTAAAGAGATTTACCTCTTCTGTCATCACTCAACTCAGCGAGAAGTCATCTTCATTCAGTAAAATCGTGAAATCACCTAGCTCAGTCAACTTCGCTTCGTCTTTCGATTCAATGAACATAGCAATGATAGAGACTGCAGCATATAGATCACTAGTCAAACGATTGAATGTGACTACTTTCGCGATCATCGTCACGAAAATCGATCGACTTCTAAAAACAGCTAGAAATAAACTTGAAGATGTAAATCTACAAGAGCTTTCACATGAAGAAATCTTGAAAGAAGTCAAAGCTAAGCTTTCTTCGAAATATCATGACTATCTAGACGTGTTTGATCGAGCGATGGCTGATCAACTACTCTCTCATCGCTTCTACGATCATAAAATTGAGTTGATCGACGAGAGAACATCTTCTCGAAGTCGTCTCTACCATATGTCTGACTACAAGCTTCAAAAGATGAAGAATTACCTGATCGAGCATCTGAATAAAGGCTTTATATCTTTTAGCTCAGCTTCATATGCTTCGTTCATACTATTCGTCGAAAAGAAAGACGATAGCTTGCGTTTCTGCATCGATTACAGAAAGCTCAATGCTTTGACCAAACGAGATCGCTATTCTTTGTCATTAATAGACGAGATTCTCGCTCGTATACAAGAAAGTAAGTATCTGACTCGATTGAACATCATTGTCACGTTCAACAAACTACGCATGCATTCAGGTAGCGAAGATTTGACTATCTTTATCACCTCTTTTGATTTCTACAAATATCACGTGATGTCTTTCGAATTAATCAACGACTCGACTTTCTACCAACACTATATGAACGACGTGCTATTTGACTATCTTCATCAGTTTTGCCAGATCTATCTAGATGACATTATCATCTACAGCAAAACACTGAAGAAACATAAGCGACACGTACGAT
>JAABUL010001119.1_pt1 | contig 53040 bp, 53 predicted proteins | sample 5559151 | NCBI WGS metagenome assembly JAABUL01 (sample SAMN10711876, study PRJNA513368) | rock metagenome | isolation source: Antarctica rocks | place: Antarctica: Victoria Land, Pudding Butte sud
CGGTGCAGTTCTCTCGCAGCGCCTCTCGACGCCGTGCCGGCCATCAAAGGCCAGCCGCAAGGACCCCGCCGTCCACGTTTCTCTTCCTTCCGATGAAATTGTCAAACAGCGCGGCACTCGAAAGCGCCCCAAAACAGCAAGCCAGCCTACAAAGCCAACCTAGGACGACGACGACGACACCCGGCAAACCCTGCCGGGCGCTGAAATCCAAACCGGAACCCGGATAACCGTCGAAACCCGCTAGACCCAGCCCGTAAGCAAAGCCCGCCCGTCGATGAACACGATATAGGTTCCCATAACCCAACCCGTCAATCCCGGAAGTTCACAAAACGGTCAGAAAAACCCGCCCGCACCCGGAGCGGTGCCACCGGCCCCGGGCGGCCGCCCACGAGCGCCCGCCGATATGGCAACCCGGCGGGACGCGGACCGAGAGACGTCAGCCGCCGATGCGGCCGAAGTCGGCGACCCCGAGCGTCGTCCGACGGAGGGCCGCGAGCAACCGCAGCCGGTTGAGGCGGAGCGCGGCGACTTCGGAATTGACCGTCACGCGGTCGAAGAACCCATCAACCGGCGGGCGGAGCGCCGCCAGTGCCCGCATGGCGCCCTCGAAATCCTCCGCCGCCACGCCCTCGGCCACCGCGGCCCCGGCGCGCGACAAGGCCCCGGCCAGGGCAAGTTCCTCGGGCAATTCCAGCAACGCGGGATCGTACGCGACGTCGAAAACCCCTGCCCCGTCCCGCTTCTCCTCGGCCTTGAGGATGTTGGCGGCGCGGCGATGGCCGGCCAGGAGGTTGCGGCCGTCCTCCGTATCGAGGAAGCGCCCCAGCGCCTCGACGCGCCGCACGATCAGCACGAAGTCGTCCTGACCCCGCAGATCGAAGACGGCGTCGATGAGGTCGTGCCGCGCACCCTTGTCGCGCAGGTAGACCTTGAGGCGGTCGGCCAGAAAGAACAGTAGAGACGATGTGTTCCCACCCCCTTCTTTCTCAGGTGTCGGAAGGGCACCTTGAAACAGCTCTTTTTCCACTCTCGCGCGCCCAGACAGCCCATCTAGCTCTCGCTTCCGCAGGGTCGCAACGCGGTCGATAGATGGCTGTCGGAGAATATCGGTCAAGCCTACCCGTACCGCGTTTCTGAGAAGGATGCTCACGACGCCCAGCGCCGCCCTCCGCAGCGCGAAGGGATCCTTGCTCCCCGTCGGCTTCTCGTCGATCGCCCAGAAACCCAACAGCGTGTCGAGTTTGTCGGCCAGAGCCACGGCGACCGACACGGGCTCGGTCGGCACGCGGTCGGACGGCCCCTGCGGCTTGTAATGATCCTCGATCGCTTGAGCCACGGCCGGGCTCTCACCCTGCGCAGTCGCGTAGTAGCGCCCCATCAGACCCTGCAGTTCGGGGAACTCGCCCACCATCTCGGACACGAGATCGGCCTTGCAGAGGGTCGCGGCCCGCTCGGCTTCGGCGGCGTCGGCCCCGACGAGCGGCGCCAGTTCGCGCGCCAGCGCCGCGATCCGCTTCACGCGCTCGCCCTGGGTGCGGAGCTTCTCGTGGAACACGATCCGGTCGAGCTTCGGCACGCGGTCCTCGAGCCTCACGGCGAGGTCCGAGTCCCAGAAGAATTTGGCGTCGCTGAGCCGCGCCCGCACCACCCGTTCGTTGCCGGCCACGATGGCCGAGCCGCCGTCGCTCGCCACGATGTTGGCGACGAGGATGAAGTTCGGCGCCAGGGCACCATCGGCACCGCGCGTGACGAAGCATTTCTGGTTGGCCCGGATGGTGGCCCGGATCACCTCTGCCGGCATCGCCAGGAAGGCGGGGTCGAAGCCGCCCATCAGCACCACCGGCCATTCGACGAGACCCGCCACCTCGACCAGCAGGGCCTCGTCGTCGACGACCTCCAGCCCCTGCGCGAAGGCGAGATCGCGCGCATCATGGCGGATGATGTCGGCCCGGCGCCCCGCGTCGAGCACCACGTTTGCGCGCTCCAGCGACGGCACGTAATCGTCGAAGCGCTTCACCCGGAAAGACTCGGGCGCCATGAAGCGGTGGCCGCGGGTGACATCGCCCGCCACGATGCCGTCGACCGAGAAGGCCACCACTTCGGGCTCCTCGGTCTCGGCCCCGAAGGTGCAGAGGATCGATTGCAGCGGGCGGACCCAGCGCAAGGCCTCGGGCCTGGACGATCCCCTGCCCCAGCGCATGCTCTTCGGCCACGGAAAGGCCCGGACGATGCCCGGCAACAGCGCCGCGACCACGTCCTCCGTGACCTGCCCGGGCCTCTCGATCACGGCCGCGTACAAATTGCCCTTCTTCGGATCCTCGACGATCCTGGCTTCGTCGATGGAGCCGAGGCCGGCGCTCTTCAGGAAGCCCTGGATGGCGCCCTCCGGCGCGCCGACGCGCGGCCCCTTGCGCTGCTCACGCGTGTCTGGCTGGCGGGCCGGCAGACCGGCGACGTGGAGTGCCAGCCGGCGCGGCGTCGCGAAGCCTTGGGCACCCTCGTAGGTGAGGCCGCGCTCGACCAGGGCGTCGGTCACGAGGCGCTTCAGGTCGGCCGCGGCCTGGGCCTGCATGCGGGCCGGGATCTCTTCGGAGAACAGTTCGAGCAGCAGGTCGGGCATGGGTCCGCTTCGGGTGAGGCTGCGCCTTCCTAATCGGAGCCATGCTGCATGTCACGGCGGGAACAAAGAAGGCGTTGTCTCCGGAACTCAGACAAGCCGGACCGGACCTGGGTAGCGCGCGACGGTCGGATCGGCCGTCAGCAACACGACGCCTTCAACCATCGCTTGCGCGACGAGGCGCCGGTCGAACGGGTCCTTGTGGATCGGGGGCAGCGCTAGCGTGGCCAGAGCGTGATCCGCCGTGACGGCCAGTTCAGCATAGCCGTTGTCCAGCAACCCGCGCCGAAGCACGGGTGGGTCGACCCGAAATTCCGGCCGGCCGAGCGCGAACTTGATCGCAACTCCCAGACCGATGCGACGCTGAACACCATCTCGTTGGAGCTATCTCCCAGCAGCTCTCGGGCTTCGAGAGGCAAATCGGGCGGCCCTTCGGAGAGCCACAAGAGCAGATGGGTGTCGGGGAGCAGTCTCAATCGGCCTTCCCGTAGAACATCTCCTCGATCTCTTCTCGACCGATCTCCTTGAAATTCCGAGGAATCGTGTACACGCCCTTCAAGAAACCGATGCGTCGGACGGGCTTGGGCGCCACTTCCTCGATCGGCACGACCTTGACCATGGGCTTCCCGGCCTTGGCGATGAGGAAAGGCTCGCCCCTCGCCGCCTTTTCAATCAGCCTCGAGAGATGCGTCTTGGCCTCATGGATGTTGTACGTGTCCACGACCTCCACCGAACTTAGTTCAGTCAAGTTAGTCTGCTCGGACCCCCTTCGCAATGGGAGCCTGTCGATCCGCTGAAGCGGCCGCTCCCCCGCCCGCCGTCTGCAGCCAGGCGGCGCCGCAGGCTTTGGCGAGGTCGCGCACCCGCAGGATGTAGCTCTGCCGCTCGGTCACCGAGATCACGCCGCGGGCATCGAGCAGGTTGAAGATGTGCGACGCCTTGATGGTCTGGTCGTAGGCCGGCAAGGCCAGGCTGTGACGGCCACCCTCCGTGTCGGGCGCCCCCTTCTCCAAGAGCGACCGCGCCTCGCCTTCGGCGTCCTTGAAATGCCGGAACAGCAGCGCCGTGTCGGCGAACTCGAAATTGAAGCGGGAATATTCCTGTTCGGCCTGGTGAAAGACGTCGCCGTAGGAGATGCGGGCCTCACCGTGGAGCCCGTTGAAGCTGAGGTCGTAGACGTTCTCGACGCCCTGCACATACATGGCGAGCCGTTCGAGCCCGTAGGTCAGCTCGCCCGAGACCGGCGAACATTCGACGCCCGCGACCTGCTGGAAATAGGTGAACTGGCTGACTTCCATGCCGTCGCACCAGCATTCCCACCCCAAGCCCCAGGCTCCCAGCGTCGGGCTCTCCCAATCGTCCTCGACGAAGCGGATGTCATGCAGCGCCGTATCGATGCCGATGGCGGCGAGCGAGCCGAGGTAGAGATCCTGGAGGTCGGGCGGCGAGGGCTTCAGGATGGCCTGGAACTGATAATAGTGCTGCAGCCGGTTCGGGTTCTCGCCGTAGCGGCCGTCCTTGGGCCGGCGTGACGGCTGCACGTAGGCGGCGCGCCAAGGTCTCGGGCCCAGCGACCGCAGCGTGGTGGCGGGATGGAAGGTCCCGGCCCCCACCTCCATGTCGTAGGGCTGCAGGATCACGCAGCCTTGGGCGGCCCAGAACCGCTGCAGCTGCAGGATCAGGCCCTGGAAGCTGCGCCGCGGGTCGAGCGATGCCGCGGCCGGGGCGGCGAGCGGTCTAGAGGCGTCTGTCACCGGTTGGGCAATCCGAACGAAGAGGTCGGCGTCGGCTCTATCACGCGGCACCGCCGAACCGCCAGCGACGGTCGCGGACCGATGCCCGACGAAGGGCGCGCGCGGCGGCACGGTCTCCGGTAGGATCGGCCGCGCGCTCTCTGCCGAAAGCTACCGCCCATGCGTCCTGCCTCGAAGGTCCCGATCGGTCTGTCAGCCCTCGTCGTGGTCGCCGCCACGATGGTCCAGCACGCCGCAGCCGCGCCGACCGCGGCCGGTTCCGCCGCGACTGCCGCGACTGCCGCGGTCGGCGAACTGTCCGCCGCGGCGTCCGACAAGGTCCGCCTGCTGCTCGATCTCGTCGGAGACCCCGACGTGCGCGGCTATCTCGAACAGCAAAACCGGGGACCTGCCAACGCGGTGCAGGCCGGCCCGCACGCGATGCCGCCCAGCATGGCGGGTGGCCTCGGCTCCGGCCTCCAGCGCCTGCGCAGCCGCATCCTGGATCTGGCCGACGCCGTGCCGCGCCTGCCTGGACAGTTCACGCAAGCGCGCTCCATGCTGAACGACATGCTGGGGCGCGGCGACGCGCTGAACCTCGCTTTGTTCGCGCCGCTCTTCGTGGCGCTCGGGTTCGGCAGTGAATGGTTGTTCCGGGCCAACACACGGCGGTTCGGGCGCTGGCTCACGGCGCTGCCGCTCGAGACGGGGCGCGAGCGGGTTTCGGCCGTTTTCGCCCGCCTGGGCTACGGTATCGGCCTCATCGCGTCCTTCGCGCTCGGCAGCGTCGGCGCCATGCTGCCGTTCGAATGGACGATCCGGTTCAAGCAGGTGCTGCTGAGCCTGTTGCTGGCTTCGGTCACCGCGCGGCTGTCCGCCGTGGTCGGGCGCTTTCTCCTGGCCCCGGGGGCGCCGCGCTTCCGGGTCGTTCCGCTCGGGACGTCGGCGGCGCGCTTCCTGTTCCGGCGTCTCGTCGCGGCCAGCCTGCTGCTCGGGATCGGGTTGCAGATCGGCACCCTGATGACCGCTTTCGGCTTCGACGCGATCTCGCAGGATCTCTGCCTCTACGCCCTCGGCCTCGTCATGCTCGGGCTGGCGCTGGAGACGGTCTGGCGATTTCGACCCGCGGGTCCGGTCGACGCGACGATGATCCCGGGGACCGAAAGGATCGTCACGAGCCCGGCACCGCATGTCGAATGGCGCCACCTAAGGGCCAACTGGGCTCGTCTTGGCCTGTCGATCGTGCTCGTGCTTCTGTGGTGCTTCGCAGTGGCCGATGCCGTCACGGCGTTCTGGGCGCTGCTGTTCCTGGTAGGCGGCCCCATCGCGGTGGCCGTGACTCAGCGTTCCGTCCATCACGTGCTGCGGCCGGCGCAGCCCACGGCGGGTCTGGAGCCCAACCGACTCGAGGTCATCCTCACGGAGCGGGGCATCCGCACCCTGATGATCGCGGGCGGCGCGCTTCTGCTCGCCCACCTCACCGGAGTCGACGCTGCCTATCTCACCATACAGGACACGGTGTCGACTCGCGCCGCGCGCGCGTTCATGGGGGTCGTCGTGGTGGTGCTGGTCGCGGATTTCCTGTGGCACGTCATCGTGGCGCTGATCGACCGCCGGCTGGCCGGGACCCTCGGTGCCGGTGATCCCGCCGATCCCAGCGGCCACCAGGCCCGCCTGCAGACCTTGCTGCCGATCCTGAAGAACCTGTCGCTGGCCGTGCTGGCGGTCGTAGCCGCCATGATGGTCCTGGCGGCCCTCGGCGTCGAGATCGGGCCGCTGATTGCCAGCGCCGGCGTTGTCGGCGTGGCGATCGGCTTCGGAGCCCAGACGCTGGTCAAGGACATCATCTCGGGTATCTTCTACCTCGTCGACGACGCCTTCCGGGTCGGCGAGTACATCCAGAGCGGAACCTACAAGGGGACGGTCGAGAGCTTCAGCTTGCGTTCCGTCAAGCTGCGCCATCAGCGCGGCGCGCTCTACACCGTGCCGTTCGGCGTCCTGGGCGCCGTGCAGAACCAGAGCCGCGACTGGGTCGTGGACAAGATCACGATCAACGTCCCCTATGACACCGACCTCGAGCGGGTCCGAAAGATCATCAAGCGCATCGGCGAGACCCTGGCCGAGGATGAGGAGTTCGGTCCCGAGATCCTCAAACCGTTGAAGCTCCAGGGCGTGGCGCAGTTCGGCGACTACGCGATCCAGCTTCAGACCAAGATGATGACGAAACCGGGCGACGTGCAATTTGTGGCGCGCCGGCGCGCCCTCATGTTGATCAAGAGCGAGTTCCAGGCGAACGGCATCGGTTTTACCTTGCCGATGGTCCAGGTTTCGGGCGATGGCTCGGATGGTGCCGCGGCCCAGCGCGCCTTGTCGGTCGTCAAGGCCGCCAAGGTCAGTGCGGCGGAATGACGATGGACCTCGGCGGCGGGGCGTGGCACCCCGAGTTCACCGGAGTCCGGCTTCGGCTCTCACGCGGCAAGCCGAGGTGGTGCGGATGATCTTGGACCTGTTGAAGACCAGGCGCTTCGCTCCCCTGTTCTGGAGCCAGATGTTCTCGTCCTTCAATGACAATCTGGTCCGCAACATGCTGGCCATGATGATCCTGTTCAGGGTCGGCGCGGAGCAGGCCGGCCCGCTCGTCACCCTGGCGCTCGGGGTCTTCATCCTGCCTTCGATCGTGCTGTCGGGGCTCGGCGGCCAGATCGCCGACAGCCACGACAAGGCCCGGGTCGCGCGCTGGCTCAAACTCGCCGAACTCGGGGTCCAGGTGCTGGCGGCGGTGGGGTTCTGGCTCACCTCGATCGTGACGCTCTACGTCGTGCTGTTCATGCTCGGTGTCATCGCGACGCTGTATACGCCGGTCAAGTACGGCATCATGCCGGACCACCTCCGACGCGACGAACTCACGGCCGGCAACGCGCTGGTCGAGGGTGCCGGCTTCGTGGCCATCCTGCTCGGCCTCGTGGCGGGCGGCCTCACGGGTCTCGAGGGCGTGTCGAAACCCGCCGTGGTGGCGGAGCTGGTCTGCGTGGCCCTCGCCTGCGTAGTCTCGACCTGGTTCATCCCGTCGACCGAGCCGGCCGCGCCGAACCTGCGCCTCGGCCGCAACCTCTTCGGCTCGACCTTCTCGCTCGTCACCGATATCCGCCACGATCCGCGGCTCTGGGTCGGCAGCGTCGGTTCGAGCTGGTTCTGGCTCAGCGGGTCGGTCACGCTGGCGCTCGTGCCCGTCATCGTGAAGCAGCGCATCGGCGGCGGCGTCGAGGTCGAGACCGCCATCAGCCTGTTCTTCGCCCTCGGCGTGGGAATCGGCTCGCTGCTGGCAGGGTTCCTGTCGCGCGGGCGCATCAGCCTGAAGCACGTGCCCTGGTCGGTGGCTTTCATGGGCATCTTCCTGATCGACGCCGGCATCGCCACGGCCCATCTCGGCGACGCCCGGGAGCAGCTCTCGCTCGGCGAGTTCCTGCACAGCGGCCTGGGGATCCGCGTCGCACTGGACCTGACCGGTCTCGCCTGCGCGGGCGGTCTGTTCTCGGTACCGGTTTTCGCGGCCGTGCAGTCTTGGGCGTCGGCCGATCATCGCGCCCGCGTGGTGGCGGGTGTCGGCGTGCTCAACGCGCTCTATATCGTTGCGGGTTCCGCCGTGACGGCCTTCCTGCAGATGCCGTGGATCGGCGTGCCCAACCCCGTCCTGCTGCTGGCGCTCGGGGCCGCCAACCTCGGCGCGGCCGTGTATTTTCATAAGCGCCTGCCGGATCCGGACGCCGCGGCCGCGGGCTACATCCCGGACGATGCTGCCGCCCGGCCGGGCGAGTGATCCATCCAGATTACGAGCACCAGAACGGAACATGTCGATGCGCAGCGATCAGGGCCAACCCGTCCGCCTCTCCGACTATCGTCCGCCCGATTACCTCGTCGACACGGTGGAACTCGACATCCTTCTCCATGCCACGGCGACGCGGGTCAGGTCGAAGCTGAAGCTGCGCCCGAACCCCAAAGGCAGGCCGGGCATGCCGCTGCAACTCGACGGGGACGACCTCGTCGCCACCGCGGTGGCGCTCGACGGCACGGAACTCGATCTCGCTGCGGGCTTCGCCACGGCCGAGCGGCTCACCATCGAGGCCCCGCCGCAGCGCTCCTTCACGCTCGAGATCGAGACGGTGCTCGACCCCTCGGCCAATACGAGGCTGATGGGACTCTACCGCTCGGGTTCCGCCTATTGCACCCAGTGCGAGGCGGAAGGTTTCCGCCGCATCACCTACTATCTCGATCGGCCCGACGTGCTGGCGGTGTTCACCACACGCATCGAGGGATCGCGCGTCGAAGCGCCCGTGCTGCTCGGCAACGGCAACCCTGTCGAGAGGGGTGAGGTTGCGGGGACCGACCGTCATTTCGCGGTCTGGCACGACCCGCATCCCAAGCCCGCCTACCTGTTCGCCCTGGTGGGCGGCGTGCTCGACGTGCTGCGCGACGACATCGTCACCAGCGAGGGCCGGCACGTTGCCCTCGCCATTTTCGTCGAGCCCGGCAAAACCGGGTACGCCGCCTATGCGATGGACGCACTGAAGCGGTCGATGCGCTGGGACGAAGAGGCGTTCGGCCGGGCCTACGACCTCGACGTGTTCAACATCGTCGCCGTCTCGGACTTCAACATGGGCGCCATGGAGAACAAGGGGCTCAACGTCTTCAACGACAAATATGTGCTGGCGTCGCCGCAAACCGCGACCGACGCCGACTATGCCGGCATCGAGACCGTGATCGCGCACGAGTACTTCCACAACTGGACCGGCAACCGCATCACCTGCCGGGACTGGTTCCAGTTGAGCCTGAAGGAAGGCCTCACCGTGTTCCGCGACCAGGAATTTTCGGCCGACCAGCGCTCCCGCGCCGTGAAGCGCATCGCCGACGTCCGGGCGTTGCGGGTCCGGCAGTTCGCCGAGGACGGTGGCCCTCTGGCGCATAGCGTGCGGCCGGAAAGCTACCGCGAGATCAACAACTTCTACACCGCCACGGTCTACGAGAAAGGCGCCGAGATCATCCGCATGTACCGGACGCTGGTCGGCCCTGAAGCCTTCGCCCGGGGCATGGCGCTCTATTTCGAGCGGTTCGACGGCACCGCCGCGACCGTCGAGGATTTCCTTGGCTGCTTCGCCGAGGTATCGGGACGCGACCTGACGCAATTCTTCCGCTGGTATACCCAGGCCGGCACGCCGCGCATCGCTGCATCGGCCCGCTACGACGCCGAATCCCGCCGGTTGACGCTCGATCTGCAGCAGTCGACGCTGCCGACCCAGGGCCAGCCGGATAAGAAGCCTTTCCTGGTGCCACTCGGCTTCGGTCTCGTTAAGCCGGACGGGACTCCCCAAGCGATCAGGACGGCGGAGCGCGAAGCCTTATCGGCCAGCGAATTGCAGCACGGCGTAATCGAACTCGCGACCGAGGCGCGCCGCATCGTGTTCGAGGACGTCGCGCCGGGCACGACACCCTCGTTGCTGCGCGGCTTCTCGGCGCCGGTGCGGCTCGTCAGCGATGCCGGAGATGCCGACCTCGTCACGCTCATGACCCATGATGGCGATCCGTTCAACCGCTGGGAGGCGGCCCAGACGGTGTTGAGCCGCCTGGTGCTCGGCGTGATGCGCCGGAGCGGTGCGGATCCGGTCATCCTGAAAGAGGCGCTCGCGGCCGTGATCCGTGCCGGTACCGAGGACCCCGCCTTCGCGGCCCAGGTTCTGGCGCTGCCGGGCATCGGCGAACTCGCGCGCGAGATTGGGACGGATGTCGACCCAGCGGCCGTTCACGCGGCGCGTGAGCAGGTCAGGTCCGCCATAGGGGTCATGTTGGGTCCGGAGCTTCGGGCAGTGTACGAACGGGTGCATGACGTGGGCCCTTACGCGCCCGACGCCCTCGGCGCGGGACGTCGCGCCTTCCGCAACACGGCCCTGGCGTTGCTGGCGGCCGGTGACCCCGAGCGGGGCGCCGCCCTGGCGGGCGCGCAGTTCGCAGGTGCCGGCAACATGACGGACAAGTTCGCCGCACTGGCGGTGTTGAGCCTGATCCCAGGCAGCGCGCGCGAACACGCCTTCGACAGCTTCTACGCGAGCTTCGAGGGCGAGGCCCTGGTGATCGACAAATGGTTCGCACTGCAGGCTTCGATCCCCGATCCCGCAACGGTCGAGCGCGTGACGCGTTTGATGCATCATCCAGCCTTCTCGATGAGCGTGCCGAACCGGGTCTATGCGCTAATTGGCGCGTTCGGCGCTAACCCGACCGAGTTCAACCGGCCCGACGGGGCCGGCTATGGCCTCGTCGCCGACGTGGTTCTGGCCATCGACGGCACCAACCCGCAGGTGGCCGCGAGGGTGCTCAACGCGTTCCGCTCATGGCGCCTGATGGAGCCGGTTCGCCGGGCTCAGGCCGAAGGCGCGCTGAAGCGAATCGCGCTACAGCCCACGCTATCCCCGGACGTCAAGGACATCGCAACGCGATCGCTCGGTTGATGGGTCAACGCCCAGGGGTGAGGAGCGTCGGCGGCATCATCAAGGCGAAAAGCAAGCGATCTTTTTCGTTCCTTCACGAATGGTTTGCTGGACAAATCAGGCCCTCCCGAATCACACTGGGAAGGAATCGGGGCGATGCGGCACATTCCCCGATTCGACGACAGTTCGAGGGGGCAATCGATGGCGCGCGAAAACGCGGCCAACGTATCCGCTTATGCGGGAACGTTGCAGGGGCTTGCGCGCGCTCTGACTGAGCCGGGCCATCTGCGCATGGCGCAATACGAGCCTTGGCTCCGCCGTCTCGTTCCGATCCTCGTGGCGATCTTCATGGCGGTTCTGGCGGTCGGCGCGGTGGTCCAATGCCGCGACGCGCGCCAAAGAGCCGTCGCGGATGCGATCGGCGACATGGAGGTCGTCGCGGCGCTCGCGGCCGATCAGCTCAATGCAGCGCTCGCACATCAGCCGAACCTCAAGATCGGCGACGCGATCGAGCGTGTGTTGCCGGCGCGTGCCCTGGCGCCGGGCCGGCAGGTGATCGTCTCGGACCTCCGGGGCAGTATCGTCGCCGCCTTTCCCGCGCTGTCGAACCAGCGCCAACTGCTGGCCGAACTTCTGGGTCCGGCCCAGCCCTTGACGGTCTTCGCCGACAGGGCCGGCGTGCTCCGGATCAATCTCGCCGACGGAACCGACGTCCTGGCCGCAGTGCGGCAGCTCAACGGGCCTTACGGCCAGCTCGCCGTCATCCATCCCGTGACAGACCTGCTCGCCGACTGGAGAGCCGCCTCGTTCCGGTCGGGGTTCCTGCTCCTGTCGACGGCCTTCGTCCTGAGCGTGATCGCTCTCGCCTATTTCTGGCAGACCAATCGCTCGGTTGAGGTCGAGGCGATCCACGCCCGCGTCCACGGCCGCATCGACACGGCGCTCAACCGCGGCCGCTGCGGACTCTGGGATTGGGATCTGGCTCGCGGCCGCATCTATTGGTCGGCTTCCATGTACGCCATGCTGGGCATGCAGGCCCGGTCCGAATTCATGTCGTTCGGGGAGGTCAACACCCTCGTACACCCGCGCGACGGCGACCTTGCGAAGCTCGCCGAACTCGTGGCGTCCTCCAAGACCAGCACGATCGACCACGTATTCCGGTTGCACAACACGCGCGACGAATGGGTCTGGCTGCGAGCGCGAGCCGAACTGGTGCGCGAGGGTGCGGGAGCGGAGCTGCATCTCGTCGGCATCGCGGTCGACATCTCCGACGAGAAGAAACTTGCGGAGCGTAACGCGACGGCCGATGTGCGCCTTCGGGATGCGATCGAGGCGGTGTCGGAAGCGTTCGTACTCTGGGACGCCGACAACCGGCTCGTCACCTGCAATTCCAAGTTCCTGGCACTACACGAACTGGCACCGGACAACATCCGGGTCGGTGTCTCCTATGCGCAGCTGATCGCCAATGCCACCCCACCCCTGATCCAGACCCAGATCTCGCTCGGTGAAAGCCCGAAGGGCGGCGCGCGCTCCTACGAGGCACAGCTCGGGGACGGTCGATGGCTCCAGATCAACGAACGCCGCACGAAGGACGGCGGCTACGTGTCGGTCGGCACCGATATCACGGCGCTGAAGCGGCACGAGGAGCAGTTGATGGACTCCGAGCGCCGGCTGATGGCGACGATCGCGGACCTTCGTCGGTCGCGCCAAGCCCTCGAAACCCAGGCCCAGCAGCTCGCGGAGCTTGCGGAGCGCCACGCCGACAAACAAGCCGAGGCCGAGTCGGCCAATCGCGCGAAATCCGAGTTCCTTGCCAACATGAGCCATGAGTTGCGCACGCCGCTCAACGCCATCATCGGCTTCTCGGAACTGATGGGCGCCGAGACTTTCGGCCCGCTCGGTTCCACGAAATACGTGGATTATGCAGGCGATATCGCGACCAGCGGCCGCTACCTGCTGGCCGTCATCTCCGACGTGTTGGAAATGGCTAGGCTGGAGTCCGGGCGCGTCCGGATCGATCCCCAGCCTCTTGATATCGCAGCGATGTTGCGCTCTGTTTTCGACGGCGCCCAGGATGCCGCGGCGGAGAAGAACATTGCCCTGGTGGCCGATATCGACCCCCGGACAGAACTCCAGGCGGACCGGACGGCCATCGGTAAGATCCTGTCGTCGCTGCTCAACAATGCCATCAAGTTCACCTGGGACAACGGCGAGGTGGGTGTCAGGATCAGGCCCGCCAAGGGCGGCACCAACATCTTTGTCGAGGACACGGGCGTCGGCATCGCGCCCGCCGCCCTGGCCTCCATCGGCCGGCCTTTTTCGCAGGCCGGAGCCGGTCTGAGCAACGGCATGAAGGGATCGGGCCTCGGGTTGGCCATCGCTCGATCGCTGATCGAGATGCACGGGGGGGCGCTTCGCATCAGGTCTGTCGTGGGCCGAGGCACGATCGTCATGGTCCACATCCCGGGCGCGCCGCGGCTGAAGCCGTCACCCGCGCCGCGGCTGGCCTATACGCGACCGCTGCCCGTCGCGCCGCTCGCCGCCGCTCCGGCCCAGCGCCCCGCTCGGACGCCCCGGGAGTCCGTCGCCTGAGAGGAGGACGCGTCCTCGCGATCAGCCCCGCCGAGCTCCCGGCGATCCGCACGGCGGTGCCCGCATCAAGGCGCTCCCTCGTGGGTCAGCAGGCCGGCAGACCGGCGCGGCGCGACCGGCAGAGCTGGCGCCCCGCCGGCTCGCGCGAAAGCGGCCGGCAACGTCATGACGATCCGCAACCCGGGTGCATTGTCTTCGAGACGCAGGTCCCCGCCGTGCAGGCGAGCGATGGCGGCGGCGAGCGATAGGCCAAGGCCGGAGCCGGGCCGGGACCGCGACCCTTCCAGCCGCACGAACCGCTCCAGCACCCGGGCGCGATCGGCTTCGGGGATCCCCTGCCCGCGGTCCGCCACGACGATCTCGACACGTCCGCTCGATTTGCGGGCCGAGACGGTGATTTCGGCATTGCCTGCCGAGGTGACCGGGCCGGTGCGCTTCGGCTCGGCACCGGGAAGTGCCCGGCCGTATTTCAGGGCATTGTCGATCAGGTTCGCCATGGCTTGGCCCAGGAGTTCGCGGTTGGCCTTGACGGCCAAGCCCGGCTCGATATCGGTCCGGAGCGCCGTGCCCTGCTCCTCGGCCAGAGGCTCGTAGAGTTCGGCGACATCAGCCAGGATGACGCCGGCATCAGCCTCGATCATGCTCTCCCGACCGGTGCCGGCATCGGCCCGCGCAATCATCAGGAGGGCGTTGAACACCGCAATGAGGGCGTCGGCTTCTCCGATGACCTTCTCCAGCGCGAACCGCCGTTGTGCGTCGTGAGCCGAACGCAACCCCGCCTCGGCGCCGTTCCGCAGCCGGGTCAAGGGTGTGCGAAGGTCATGGGCGATATTGTCCGACACCTCTCGCAGGCCCGCCATGAGCTCTCCGATCCGTGCGATCATGGCATTGAGGTTTTCGGCCAGCCGGTCCAGTTCGTCGCCCGTACCGGCCAGCGGCAAACGGCCCGACAGGTCTCCGGCCATGATGGTCTTGGCGCTCGCGTTCATGGCGTCCACCCGGCGCAGGATCTTCAACGACACCGCCAACCCGCCGATGAGCCCGACCAGCGAAAGCCAGAACAGCGAGGTGAACAGCGCGTGGATCATCACGTTGCGGAGGTTCTCGCGCTCCTCGAGGTCGCGCCCGACCAGAAGGCGGAAGCCGCTCGGCAGAAGGAACACGCGAGCCAGGGCCATGTGGCTCGGACGGGCGTCGTTCTGCCGCTCGTAGGGGGTCTCGACGAGGCCCGGATGATCGATCACGCCGGGCGGCAGGGTCTGGACGTTGCCGGCGAGCCCCTGGCCCGCGAAATTGGTGACCAGGTAGAGCGACGAGCCAGGCTGCTGGGTCCTGCGTTCGACCGTGGCGACGAGTTGCCGGATGCCGCCGGTCTCGTACTGCTCGGCCAGACCGTTGATCTCGGCCTCTACGGTCTGGCCGATCTGCGAGTCGAGCAGTTGGTTGACGTTCCAGTCGATCCCGCCCAGCACCACCCCGGCCCCGATGGCGAAGATGACCAGATAGGCCAGAGACAGCTTGAAGGCCGTCGTTCGGAACAGCTTACCGATGATGGTCACGGATCATGTATCCGGCGCCCCGCACGGTGTGGAGCAGCGGTGCGTCGGCGCCCTTGTCGATCTTCGATCGCAGTCGCGAGATATGCACGTCGATGACGTTGGTCTGTGGATCGAAGTGATAGTCCCAGACATGTTCTAGCAGCATCGTGCGGGTCACGACCTGGCCGGCGTTTTTCATCAAGAATTCAAGCAGCCTGAACTCGCGCGGCTGGACCGGGATGTCCTTGCCGGATCGGGACACCTTGTGGGCCAGGCGGTCGAGCTCGAGCGGCCCAACCCGGTAGACCGTTGGGTCGCCGGTGTCGATCGACTTGCGTCGCGCCAGGATTTCCACACGGGCCAGGAGTTCGGAGAAGGCATAGGGTTTGGGCAGGTAGTCGTCGCCGCCGGCCCTGAGGCCCTTCACCCGATCGTCGACCTGACCAAGCGCCGACAGGATCAGAACGGGAGTGTCGATCTTCTGAGCCCGCAAACCGCCGATCAGCAACAGGCCGTCGAGCCTCGGCAACATGCGGTCGACGACCAGCACCTCGTATTGCCCGTCCTGGGCCATGGCGTAGCCCTGCAGGCCGTCCACCGCGATGTCGGCTGCATGGCCAGCTTCCCCAAACGCCTTGACGAGGTAGCTGGCCGCCTCAGCATCATCCTCGATGACCAGGATGCGCATGCCCACCCACTTTCGATGAAGATGCCAACCACGAAACGGCAGGCCGGCCATTCGCCCCGGCCTGCCTCATTCCTGGATCCCATGCCTTACGTGGGGCCGGCCGAGCGGACCCGAGCAAGCCCACGCCGTTGGTCGGCCGCGACGCCGGCCTCAGCCGGCACTCTGGGTCGCCAAGGCCACATAACGCACGTTGTCGCCGGACTTCACACGCAGCAGGACCGCCTTGCGGCCGTCCTTCTTGGCGCCGGCCATCGCGGCCGAGACGTCCGACGGCTTGGACACGGCTTTGCCGGCCGCCTCCAGGATCACATCGCCGGTCTGGAGACCCTTCTGGGCCGCGGCGCCCTCCGGATCGATGTCGGCGACGACGACACCGTCCTTCCCGGCGCCGGCAATCGAGGAGGCAGGGGCCAGGGTCAGGCCCAGGCCCGACAACTGGGACTTCTCATCCTTCGGCGGCATCGTCTCGGCCTTGGCCTGCATGTCGTTCGGCAGGGTGCCGAGCGTCACGTCGACCGTCTTCTGGCCTCCTTCATGCCACACCGTGAGCCCGACCTTCTTGTCCGGACCGATGGAGGCGATCTTGCGGGACAGTTCCTTGGGTCCGTCGACGCTCTCGTTGTTGACGGCCGTGATCACGTCACCGGAGACGATCCCGGCCTGCCCAGCGGGCGAGTTCTTCTGCGGTTCTGCCACCAGCGCGCCCTTGGTGTCCTTGAGCCCCAAGGAATCGGCGATATCGGCCGTCACGGGTTGGATCTGGATCCCGAGCCAGCCGCGGGCCACCACGCCCTTGTCCTTCAGATCCTGGATCACGCCCTTGGCGACCTCGGTGGGGATCGCGAAGCCGATGCCGACGCTGCCACCGGAAGGCGAGAAGATGGCGGTGTTGATTCCCACCACCTGACCCTCGGTGTTGAAGGTCGGACCGCCCGAGTTGCCGCGGTTCACCGGCGCGTCGATCTGCAGGAAGTCGTCGTAGGGACCCGCACCGATATCGCGGCCTCGGGCCGAAACGATGCCGGCCGTCACCGTGCCGCCGAGGCCGAAGGGATTGCCGACCGCGATCACCCAGTCGCCGACGCGGGGCACGGAACCGGCCCATTGGACGTAAGGGTAGTTCGACCCGGTCTTGAGCTTCAGGAGCGCGAGATCGGTCTTTTTATCGGTGCCCACGACCGTGGCCGGCATGAGCTTGCCGTCCTGCATCGCGACCTCGACGTCGGTGGCGTTCTCGACGACGTGGTTGTTGGTGACGATGTAGCCGTCAGACGAGATCAGGAAGCCGGATCCCTGGGCCATTCCGGTATGCGGGTGCGGGCGTTGCGCACCGCCGCCGCGTTGCTCGAACTGATGGAAGAACCGTTCCAGCGGGTCTCCCTTGGGGATGTTGGGCATGCCCTGAGGCGCACCATCTTCGGCGGAGGCATTATCGACCATCTTGACCTTGACCGACACCACGGCAGGACTGACACGGTCGACGACGTCGGCGAAGGAGCCCGGAGCGATTTCGCTCGGTGCAGGCTGGCCCGTGATCTGGGCCGCGTGAGCCGGATAGCTCGACAACAGGCTCGGCGCCGCGAGCGTGCTGCCGAGCGCCGCGACGGCCACCGCGCCGAGAAGCGCGGTGCGGAGGGTCGGACGCTTTGTCATGGGGTAAACTCCTGGTGATCGGGCGGCGTGCCGTGTGTCGCCGCTTGCCTGAGGAGCAAGATGGGGCGCGCCACCTTACGTTGCCATTTCGGCAGGATGAATTCTTGTTAAGGTGGATGCAATCAGTGCCGTCGCCGCGCTCCCTCGGATGCTCCGATCAGGGCATCGACCTCGGCCTGCTCGCCCGGCGTCAGGGGGTCGGGCGGGTCCATGGGGCGGCGGCGGACGAGGAGCGCGGCCCCGCCGAACAGCACGACGAGGACCGGCGTGCCCCAGAGCAGCAGCGTCGACACTTCGAGCGGCGGCTTCAACAGCACGAAGTCGCCGTAGCGCTGGACCAGGTAGTCGCGGATCTCGGCATCGGTATTGCCGGCCTTCAGGTGCTCGCGCACGATCAGTCTGAGGTCGCGGGCCAGAGGAGCTGCCGAGTCGTCGATCGACTGGTTCTGGCATACCAGACAGCGCAAGCCGGCCGACACTTCGCGAGCCCGGGCTTCGAGGATGGGATCCGACAGGATCTCACCGGGCTCGACCGCGTCGGCGCGGGATGGGACGGCGAGACCGCAGAGGAGTGCGGCCGCGAAGCTGAGCCGGCCGGCAGAGGGCGTCATCCGGCTGCGGTCGGCACGACGGGCGGTGGTCTCGGGGTGGCGAAGCGGGCGCGACGCGGGCGGAGCGCCACGCCGATCCGCAGGCGCCGGTCCGACAACGAAGCCATGCCGCCCGACGCCATCACGAGGGCGCCGAGCCAGATCAGCGACACCAGCGGCTTCCAGAACATGCGCGCATCGATCGTGCCGTCGTCGTGGGTGTCGCCCAGGCTCAAATAGACTTGGCCGAGTCCGAGCGTGACGATGCCGGCCTGGCCGACCGTCTGCTGCCGCGTCGCGAAGAAGCGCTTCGCGGGCTCAGCCGTGGCGATCACCCGGCCGCCCTGGCGGATCTCCGTCTCGGCGACGGTCTCGCTGTAATTGGGGCCCGACCGGGGGACGAGCTGCCTGACCACGACCTGGTAGGGTCCGAGGTCGACCGTCTGGCCGGGCTTCACGGCGGCGATGCGCTCGACTCCCCAACCCGTGGCGGCCAGCCCCAGAAGCGTGATGCCGAGACCCGCGTGGGCCAGGGCCGTACCCCAGGCCGAGCGCGGCAGCCCCCTGGCGCGGGCGAGCATCACGGACGCGGGCATGCGCGCCGGGCGGATCCGCAGGGCCACGTCGGTCAAGGCGCCCAGGATCACGTAGACGGCCAGCCCGACGCCCAGCGGCGCCAGAACGGGTCCACCGCGCGTGATCGCGATAGAGCCCGTCGCAACGATGAGGCCGGCGGCGGCCGCCACGGTCAGCCTTTGCGCGGCGCCAAGGAGATCGCCGCGCTTCCAGGCCAGCGCCGGGCCGACCGGAACCGCGGCCAGGAGCAGGATGAAGAGAGGGCCGAACGTCAGATTGAAGAAGGGCGCCCCGACCGAGATCTTCTGGCCCGTCAACGCCTCAAGTGCCAGCGGGTAGAGCGTGCCGACCAGCACCGTCGCGCATGCGGCCGACAGGAAGAGGTTGTTGAAGACGAGAGCGCCTTCGCGCGACACGGGCGCGAACAGGCCTCCTGCCTTGAGGCTCGGCGCCCGCCAGGCATAGAGCGCGAGTGAGCCCCCGATGAACACCGCCAGGATCAGAAGGATGAAGGTGCCGCGGGTCGGGTCGCTGGCGAAGCTGTGCACGGATGTCAGCACGCCGGATCGCACCAGGAAGGTGCCGAGCAGCGACAGCGAGAAGGTCACGATGGCGAGGAAGATGGTCCAGATCTTCAGCGCCTCGCGTTTCTCCATCACGGCCGTGCAGTGAAGCAGGGCCGTGCCGGCGATCCAGGGCATCAGCGAGGCATTCTCGACGGGGTCCCAGAACCAGAACCCGCCCCAGCCGAGCGTGTAATAGGCCCAGTAGGACCCCATGGCGATGCCGAGCGTCAGGAAGATCCAGGCGAGCAGCGCCCAGGGACGAACGAAGCGCGCCCAGCCGGCGTCGACCCGGCCGGTGATCAGCGCGGCGGCCGCGAACGAGAAGACGATCGAGAAGCCGACATAGCCCAGATAGAGGAGCGGAGGGTGGATGGCGAGGCCGGGATCCTGCAGGATGGGATTGAGGTCGCGCCCCTCCATCGGAGCCCGGGCGACACGCGCGAAGGGATCGCTGGTGAGCAGGATGAACAGCAGGAAGGCCGACGCGATCCAGCCCTGAACGGCGAGCGTGGCGGAGCGCAACACCTGTGGAATGCCATGTCCGAACCCGGCCACGAGACCGCCGAACAGCGCCAGGATCGACACCCACAGCAGCATCGACCCTTCGTGGTTTCCCCAGACGCTGGCGATTTTGTAGACCAGAGGTTGGGTCGAATGCGTGTTCTCGATGACATTGAGAAGCGAGAAATCCGACGCGACGTGAGCTTCGGTGAGGCAGGCGAAGCTGTAGGCGATCAGGGCCAGTTGGCCGAGCGACACCGGCACAGCGGTGCCCATGAGGGTGTCGTCGCGCCGCACGGCACCCCACATCGGCAGTACCGACTGCACGAGGGCCAGGGCCAGGGCCAGAACGAGCGCGTAATGGCCGGTTTCGACGAACATGCGTGCGCCCTCAGCGGATGGCGGTGGTGGCCGGCGCGGCGCTCGCCGAAGGTGCCCCCCCAGCGGAGGCCTCGCCGGGGCGCCACTGGCCGCTCTTCTTCAGGGCGTCGGCGACCTCGCGCGGCATGTAGGATTCGTCGTGTTTGGCCAGGACCGAATCGGCCAGGAACTGATTTGGCCCCGATACGACCCCCTCTGCCACGACGCCTTGCCCTTCCCGGAACAGGTCCGGCAAGAGGCCAGTATAGCTGACCATCACGTCCTTCACATTGTCGGTCACCACGAAATGCACCGTCGCGTCGCCGACATGGGCCACGGAGCCCGTCTCGACCAGTCCACCGATCCGTAGCCTGGTGCCGAAAGCCGGTCCCTTCTGGGTGAATTCGCTCGGGCCGTAGAAGAACACCACGCTATCGCGCAAGGCGAAGAGCGTGAGGCCGGCCGCGAGCCCTGCAACGCCGAGCGCGCAGCCGATGAGCACGAGACGCCTGCCCTTGCGACGCATGGCGCCCTACCCTTCCAGCCCGAGTTCATGGGCGAGGCGGTCGAGGCGCCCGAGCACCTGCGGGTCGCCGCCCATGGATCGACGAGCGTCGGCCAGAGCCTGGCGCGCCTTGTCCTGTTGGCCCAGCACGCGATAGGCCCTGACCAGGCGGAGCCATCCTTCGGGATCCTGGCCGTTCTGTGCCAGCCTCACGGCCAGCCCGTCCACCATGCCGCGGATCGCCACCTGCTGCTGCTCTGCCGGCAAGGCCGCGACAGCGGCGGCCCCGGCCGGCATACTCGGCATGGCGCCACCGCCGCCCGGCTCGGGGGCGGCACCCGTCACCGGTCCACGCCCCACCCGCAGCGCGGCGCCCGGACCGTCGCTGCCCTGCGGCAAGGCCGACGCAGGGGGCGATGCGAGCCCGTCGAGTTCCGCGATTCGTTGTCGGATGATGCCGGTGTAGGACGCCTCGGGTGGTGCTTCCGCGACCAGCGCTATCCAGATCGTACGCGCCATCCCCTTGTCGCCGTCCTGCAAGGCCGCGAGCCCCGTGAAGAAGCGCGCCTGCGGCATGAGAGGATCCTCCCCGAGCGCGGCATCGAAGACTTGCCGCGCCTCGCCCGTCACCACGCCGTCAGCGGCCATGACCAGCGCCTGCCCTAGCGCCGCACGCCGCACCGGCGTGGCACCCAGGAGCCGCATCGCATCCTTGTAGGCGCGCACCGCATCCTCGAACCGTCCCATCCTCATGTAGACTGGCGCGATGAGTTCCGCCCCGCGGCCGTCGTTCGGGTCGGCGGCGAGATGGGCCTCGATCTTGGCGATGGCCGACGCGAAATCGCCGCCATCCGTCTGGCGAGCCGCAAGGGGCTGGTCGAGCCGGCCGGGGTTGCCGACTTTCGCGTAGAGCGCCACGGTAGCGGCCAGAACGAAGCAGCCGGCGAGGGCCGCCGCGACCACTCGACGGCGACCATCTGCCGACGGCGCCGCCGGGCCGAGTCGATCGACGGACTGGAGCAGGCGCCGCCCGAGTTCCGCGCGCGATGTCTCGGCGTCGGCCGGTCCGAGCAGACCCCGTTCGACATCGGCGCCGATCTCGCTCAACTGCTGCTGATAGAACTCCACATCGGTCGTGCCCGACGCATCGGCTCGCCGCGGACGGACAAGAGGCCACAACACGCAGAGCACGGCCGCGGCGGTCATGAAGGCGAAGGCGAGCCAGATCATGAAGGCTTCTAGCGCTTTCGCGGCGAGGCGCACATGCTCCTCATCGCATGATGGTCAAGAGATTACATGCCAGACGCCCTCGGCGTCGCGGCAGCCGGTCCCCTTCCCGGTCTGGGGTCGGCCGCTGAAATAGATCGTGTGCGTGAAGCTCCGGCATTCGGCAGGCGAGCCCTCGGCAGGTGCGACGCTCGCGGCAGCCGCGATGGTAGGCACCACGAAGCCGTAGACGCCCTTCGCACCCTTCCAGGTCCGCCGCTCTCCAGACGCGATCGCGCCATCCTCGGCCGCGAGAGCCGCGGCGCGATCTGCTTCGAGCAGTTTGGACCCTGCCGGGCCGTCGAGGAATGCGCCGTAAACCGGAGGTGCGGGTGTCGGCGCCACCGCGGGCGGAGCTGCGGCGGGCGTCGGTAGGGACGCAAGTCCCGCACTGCCGCCCGTCCCCACGGTCGAGCAACCACCGAGCGCGACGGCAATCCACACGGCCAACCCCTGCGCCGCCCACCACGTCACCCGCATGCTATCCCGGCCCCTCGCCTACGATCCCACCATGGTGCCTTGCACGGGATTCAGGCGAAACTCTGTCTTACTGCCGGGCAGCCGCAGCATCGCCCGCAGACCGCCGAGCGGGCTCTCGTCGAGGGTGAACGACCCGCCGTAGGTGCCGGCGAGATCGGTGACGATCGACAGGCCGAGCCCGGATCCGGGTTTTGATTCGTCGAGGCGTCGCCCACGCCGCGTGACCACATTGCGGGCTTCGGCATCGAGACCCGGGCCGTCATCGTCGACGGTGATGAGCAGGGTCGACGGTCCGAGTTCGCCAGGGTGGTTGGTCGTCTCGACCGTGACCCTGACTTTGCCGTTCGCCCATTTCCCGGCATTGTCGATGAGGTTGCCGACGAGGTCTTCGAGATCCTGCTTCTCGCCGCGGAACCTCAGGCCCTCGGGGAGTTCCGTCTCGATGGCGACGTCGCGGTCACGGTAGATCTTGCCGAACGTCCGCACCAGGCCGTCGATGACCGGCTTCACGTCCGTGACGGTGCCGATCACCGTGGAGCGGGCGGCCGCGCGGGCGCGATCGAGGTAGTAGGTGACCTGGTCGCGCATGATCTGCACCTGGTCGCGCACCTTTGCCGACAGCCCTTCTGTCTCGCTGCCGCCTCCCTGGGCCGAGGCCTCGTTCACGATGACGCTGAGCGGCGTCTTGAGGGCATGGGCGAGGTTGCCGACATGGGTGCGGGCGCGATCCACGATCTCGCGGTTGGCCGCGATCAGGAGGTTCAATTCGCTGGCCAGGGGCGCGATGTCGCTCGGGAAATGCCCATCGATCCTCTCGGCGTCACCGCGCCTGATGGCCGCGACCCCGGCCCCGAGTCGCCGCAACGGCATGAGGCCGAACCGCACCTGCAGGACCGTCGATAGGATGAGCGCGAAGGCGAGAAACGCCAGCGTGAGCATGAGCGCGAGATTGAAGCTCTGGATATCGACCTCGACCTCCTCGAAAGGGGCCGCAACTTCGACGAGATAGCGGTGGCGGTCGTCGGTCTCGATGATGCGCTCGACCACGCGCAGCTTGCGGTCGTCGGGCCCGACGACGTAGCCCTTCAATGAAACGCCCGGTGTCAGACCCGAGTAGTCGATGCTGGGAAGACGCTCGGCGAAGAGCGAGTGCGACGTCTTGATGTCGTCCGGATCACGGTCGAGCGGCGAGATCTGCCAGTACCACCCCGAGAGCGGGAACTCGAACATCGGCTCACCGAGTTGGCCGGGGTTGGTTCTCGTGTCTTCGCCCGGATTGGCGACGTCGGCCGCAAGCGCCTTGACGTAGACCGACAGGCGCTCGTCGAAGTCGGCCGCGGCCGCACGCCTGTTGATGGCCGACAGCGCGACACCCGCCAGCACCAGGATGAGCACGCTCCAGAACGCGGCCGACAGGAACAGGCGGCTCGCGACCGACCGTGTGCCGAGCCACGACCGCACGCTCAGGGCTCTTTCTTGACGGCCGCCTTCTTGCCGTCGCTGCCCTCCGGCGGCGCCACAAGATAGCCGAGGCCCCGCATCGTCTGGATGATGTCCACGCCGAGCTTGCGGCGAAGGCGGCCGACGAAGACCTCGATCGTATTCGAATCGCGGTCGAAATCCTGGTCGTAGAGATGTTCGACGATCTCGCCGCGCGAGATGACCCTGCCGGTGTGATGCATCAGATAGGACAGCAAGCGGTACTCGTGCGACGTGAGCTTCACGGGGTTGCCGTCCACCGCGACCCGCCCGGCCCGTGTGTCGAGCGTCACCGGGCCGCAGCTCAGTTCGGCGCTCGCGTGTCCCGTGGCCCGGCGCAGGAGCGCACGCACGCGGGCCAGCACCTCCTCCATATGAAAGGGCTTGGCCACATAGTCGTCGGCGCCGGCGTCGAAGCCCCGCACCTTGTCGCTCCAGCGATCGCGCGCAGTCAGGATCAGCACCGGCATCGTCCGTCCCTCGCCCCGCCAGGCTTCGAGCACCGCTATGCCGTCCCGCTTCGGGAGGCCGATGTCGAGCACCACGGCATCGTAAGGCTCCGTGTCGCCGAGGAAATGGGCCTCCTCGCCGTCGAAGGCCCGGTCGACCGCGTAGCCGGCCCCCTCGAGCCCGGCCACGAGTTGGCGGTTCAGGTCTCGATCGTCTTCCACAACCAAAAGCCTCATGCCGAACTCCTCAGATGGCTGGTTCCGCCCGGCACCGCCAAATCGCACCGTGATGCGAGCAGGCGGTGCTCACGGCTGGTCACGGCCGCCCGGCGGGCCGCCGAGCGGCCCGCCGGTGGCGGCCGCAAAGAGGCGATGAACCACCCGGCCGTCGCGACTCAACAAGGTCACGTCGTAAACGAGCGCGGCCTGAAACCGGCAGAGCTGGATGTCGATGGCCTCGGCCTGACTCAGGACCGCGGCGGCGTGCATGACCTTGAACGGCGGCACGAGTTTCTTCTCGAAGAACAAGGCACGCGTTTCCGCATGTGACACGCAGGCAAGCGGCTGCGGCTCCTCGGGGCGGTCCTGGCACCATGCGGCCCCGCTTCCCGCGACCAACAAGGCCCCGATCAGGGCAGTGCGATTCATATCGTCACACTAGGGCTTGCGGCTGAATAAGCCATGAATTGCGATGGGTGTTTGACGGGCCTGGATTATGTGGACATACACGCAATGAGACGCGGAGGCGAGATGGAACTCGAGTGTACCTGTTCGGCGCTTCGCATGGCGGCGCGGCGCTTGTCCCAGGCCTATGACGCTGCCCTCGCGCCCGAACGGATCACCGTCTCCCAATATGCGGTTCTCAGCAGCCTGGCCCGGTGCCCCGCCGACGATCGGCCCACCATGCAGGATCTCGCCGATTCTCTTGCGCTCGATCGGACCACTCTGGCGCATAATCTGCGACCCCTGCTGCGCGACGGCCTCGTGGCGGTCGAGCCCGACCCGCTCGACCGGCGGCAACGGCGGATCCGCCTCACGCCTCATGGCCGGACGAAGCGAGACCGCTGTCTGCCTCTCTGGCGCGATGTTCAGGATCGGTTCGAGGCCGGCTTCGGCCGCGAACCGTCGCGAGCACTGCGCGCGAGCCTCACGGACATCGCCAACCGGCCATATGCCGCGGCATCGACCTCCATCAAAGGACGCTGACCCATGCTGGCCCCCGGCCTGAATAGAATGCTTGCCCGGCGCGGGATCCATTACGCCTGGGTCATCGCCATCCTGACCTTCCTGACCATGCTGACCACCGCCGGTGCCATGGGCTTGCCGGGCGCGCTCATCCTGCCGCTTCATTCGGAATACGGCTGGTCCACCGCCACCATATCGTCCGCCCTTGCGGTCCGGATCATGCTGTTCGGTCTCATGGCCCCTTTCTCGGCCGCCTTCATGACGCGCTTCGGATTGCGCACCGTCATCATCGCAGCCGTGGCCTTGATCTCGACCGGGCTGCTGCTAGCGACGTTCATGACGGCCTTCTGGCACCTGATGCTTCTGTGGGGCGTGGTGGTGGGGCTCGGCACGGGGCTGACCGCCATGGTGCTCGGCGCCACCGTTGCAAACCGCTGGTTCGCGAAAAGCCGCGGCTTGGTGTTGGGTCTCCTGACCGCCAGCTCCGCCACCGGACAGCTCGCCTTCCTGCCGCTGGCGACGCTGCTCGTCGCGCATGTCGGATGGCGCGCCGCGGTGTTCCCGACGGTGGCGGCCTGCGCGGTCGTCGCCGCGCTCGTGGCGTTGTTGATGTGCGACCGGCCCGAGCAGCTCGGCCTCGGGGCCTACGGGGAGGCACCGCCGGTCGCAAGCGACGCGGTCGCCGGACCGGGGACGGCACCGCAGCGGCCGGTGCGCCACGCCTTCGCGATCCTCGGCGAGGCGTCGCAGACCCCGGCCTTCTGGGCGCTGTTCGGCACCTTCTTCATCTGCGGTCTGTCGACCAACGGCCTCATTCAATCGCATTTCATCGCGTTCTGCGCCGATTATGGACTCGGCGAGACGGACGCGGCCTCGGTGCTGGCCATGATGGGCGTGTTCGACTTCGTCGGTACCGTGGCGTCCGGCTGGCTGTCGGACCGGTTCGACAATCGCTGGCTGCTGTTCTGGTATTACGGGTTGCGTGGTCTCTCGCTGCTGTGGCTGCCGCATTCGAGCTTCTCCTTCTACGGATTGTCGCTGTTCGCGCTGTTCTATGGGCTCGACTGGATCGCCACGGTGCCCCGACGGTGCGCTTGGCGGGCAAGATCTTCGGGCGCGAGAAGGGACCTCTGGTCTTCGGCTGGATCTTCACCGGTCATCAGATCGGCGCAGCGGTCGCGACCTATGGCGCGGGAGCCGCGCGAACGGGCCTGTCGACCTACCTGCCGGCCTTCTATGCGGCCGGGCTCATGTGTCTCGTCGCGGCCCTGGTCGCGCTGGCGGCAGGCGGGCGGCGCCGGCGGCCCGCCGTTGCCATATTGGCCGCGCCGGCGTCATAGGAGGTCGGCGGCGTCCAGCCGCGAGGACGAGGCGCCGGCATTGAGCAACAAACCTCCCCGCCCCGGCCAGCGCGGCGGCCGCCCCCATGGACGGCCGGCATTTCCTCCCGTGCCGAAGCGTTCAGGACCCGGCAGGGAGCGCGCTGAAGCCGGCCAGCCACGGCGCGTGCCCCCTCCGCCCCCCGACGTGACGCTGATCTGGGGCACCCACGCCGTGATCGAGGCGCTGGGCTCGAGGCGCCGCAAGCTGCTGCGGCTCTCGACCACAGAAGCCGCGGCCGAGCGCGTGACCGCAGCCGCCGCCGAGCGCGGCGTGCCGCTCGCCATCGTGCCGGGCGACGCCATCGCGGCCCGCGTGCCGCGCGACGCGGTCCATCAAGGCCTCTTGCTGGAGGCCCGCCGGCTCGAGCCCATCGCACTCGACGACGTGCCGGATGCCGGCATCGTGCTTCTGCTCGACCAGGTCACCGACCCCCACAACGTCGGCGCCATCCTGCGCACCGCCGCAGCCTTCGGCGTCACGGCCCTGGTCATGACGGATCGGCACGCGCCGGAGCTTTCGGGCACGCTGGCGAAAGCGGCATCGGGCGGGCTCGAACACGTGCCCGTGGCCCTGGTGGTGAATCTGGCCCGGACGCTCGAGGCGCTCGGCAAGCGCGGCTTCTTCCGCCTGGGCCTCGACTCGGCCGGGGAGACGGCGCTCGACGCACTCGACCCCCCGCGGCCCCTGGCGCTGGTGCTGGGCGCCGAAGGCCAGGGTCTTCGTCGGCTCACGCGGGAGCGGTGCGACGCCATGGCCCGACTCGACATGCCGGGTCCCATCAAGAGCCTCAACGTGTCGAATGCCTGCGCGGTCGCGCTGTCGATGCTGCGGAAACGGACGGAGGCCTGAATACCGAGTGGGTCGGCGGCCATCTAATAAGCGGTTCCGACCCCGTATCGATAGACGACCGGTGCCGGGCGCATCCGGGGAGCGCAGGCGCAATCCGGGCGCGGGGGATGGCCGACAATGATCACGCGGGGACCCGAACCGTAGCCGACGTCCTCGGATGCCGCATCGGCATAACGATCGCCGTCGCCCGGCGGCGCGAAGGGGCTGGGCGCCAACGGCGGCTCTGCGAAGTGTGATGCGAGCGGCGTTTCGGACACATAGTGGACACTCGCCTGCCCGGAGCCGCCATAGGTTGCGTCAGTCCGGTAGAGGCCGGGCGAACCGTCAGTTTCCGACCCGCCGTAAGTGCCCCCGTTGCCGTAAGTACCGCCCACGTCGTAGACGCCGGCGTCACCATAGCCATTATATCGGCCCCCGTAGCCCCCGTAGCCACCGTAGCCACCGCCGAATCCGCCGTAGCCACCGCCATAACCGAGCAGAATCCTGCGGCGCTCCCCACCGAAGCGCAGCCTTCCGCCATGGCCGCGATTGCCGAAGGCGCGCGCGCCGCCACGGCCGTAAGGACCAGGACGATCGTGGCCCGGGCGGAACGCCGTCGCCGTGTGACCGTATCCCTCGAACCCGAAACGCACGGCGCGCGACGGGAGCAGGCTGGTGTTGGCATGTCCATAGCCGGACATCTGCGGAATTCGGTGGGAGCCGCCCACAGCCGTGTTGGTGTGGCCGTAAGCCGAGTAGTAAGGCCGCACGCCGAACCGCTCGTGGATCACACCGGACACGGGTGGAAAGCCGCGCACGCCAACGCGGGACCCAGCCCCTGCAAAGCCCCGCATGGGCGCTCCGCCGCCATGGACACCGGAAGCCGCATGGAAGAGGAGGCCATGTCCGCCCCGACCACCTGCCCAACCCGGGGTCGCCAGGACAACGAGGGCTGCAGTTCCAGCGATCTTCATCGCGAGGCTCGCGTGCATGCTTTGCTCCAGAACGGGACGTCCCCGTTGCGGCAGTATCGGGATTCCGTTCACCAGACGCATAGCGGCGGGAAGTTTCCTGGTTAACGGAAACGGCGCTTGCGAATTGAACATCGTTTTCATAACCTTGCCGTAGTCGGCTGTGTGGCGGGTCCGCCAGGTCCAGTCGACAACACCGAGGGACGGAACGCGGGGCTGCCCGTGCTGACGGCAAGGCGGGCGAGAGCCTCGAGCTGCCGCAGGGCGCGACGGCACCGATGTCGGGTCGCAGCGGGCGGCCCGACCGGCCATCCCTCGTCAAGCGACGATGATCGCAGGACGGGAGGAATGCAATGCTCGACCGACAGAGCGGAACCGATCACGGTCTTGACCGCATCACCCAGGACCCGAGCTTCCGGACGCTCGTCCGCGAACGGACCGGTTTCGCCTGGACCATGTCGGGCGTGATGTTGGCCGTCTATCTCGCGTTCATCTTTCTGGCCGCCTTCGGCAAGGGCATCATGTCGGCCACGATCGGCGACACCAGCATCTCCTGGGGCATCCTGCTCGGTCTCGGGGTGATCATTTTCGCCTTCGTGCTGACTGGCATCTATGTGGCGCGCGCCAACGGCCGCTTCGACGACCTGACGGCGCAGCTCGACAAGGACCTGAAGCGATGAGGACCTTCCCACATCGCACGCTGGCCGGCCTGTCGGGCCTTGTCGGTTCGCTCGCCGCCGGGTCGACGATCCTGGCCTCGACGGCTTCCGTCACCTGGGCGGCAGGACCCGACCTCGGCGTCATTCAGAAGAACGCTGTCAACTATCCCGCAATCGTCATCTTCTTCGTCTTCGTCGCTTTCACCCTTGCGATCACCTACAAGGCCGCCCGCGCCACGCGATCGGCGTCCGATTTCTATGCTGCGGGCGGCGCCATATCGCCCGGCCAGAACGCCCTGGCGATCGCCGGCGACTACATGTCTGCGGCATCGTTCCTCGGCATCTCGGCGCTGGTCTTCACCTCCGGCTTCGACGGGCTGATCTATTCGATCGGTTTCCTCGTGGGCTGGCCCATCGTGCTGTTTCTGATCGCGGAACGGCTGCGCAACCTCGGCAAGTTCACCTTCGCCGACGTGGCCTCGTTCCGGCTCGACCAGACCGGCATCCGCATCCTGTCGGCCACCGGGACCCTGACGGTCGTGGCTTTCTACCTCATCGCCCAGATGGTCGGCGCCGGCCAGTTGATCCAGCTTCTGTTCGGACTCGACTACGGTTACGCCGTGATCGCCGTGGGCCTACTGATGATCGTCTACGTGGCCTATGGTGGCATGAAGGCCACGACCTGGGTGCAAGTCATCAAGGCCTGCCTGCTGCTGTTCGGTGCCACCGTCATGGCGCTCGGGGTTCTGTGGCGCTACGGATTCAATCCCAACGCGCTCATCGCCGATGCCGTCAAGATCCAGCCCAAGGGGGCCGCCATTCTCGGGCCGGGCGGTTTCGTCAGCAACCCGGTCTCCACGATCTCGCTCGGGCTCGCGCTGATGTTCGGCACCGCCGGCCTACCCCACATCCTGATGCGCTTCTTCACCGTCAAGGACGCGAAAGCCGCGCGCAAGTCCGTGTTCTACGCCACGGGCCTGATCGGCTACTTCTACATCCTCACCTTCATCATCGGCTTCGGTGCCATCACGTTCCTGATGCCCGAGAAGGGCTTCTACAATGTCGCGGCCGACGGCACGTACAACAAGCTGACGGGCCTCATCGGCGGCGGCAACATGCCGGCGCTGCATTTGTCGAACGCCATCGGCGGGTCGCTGTTCTACGGATTTATCGCCGCGGTCGCCTTCGCCACTATCCTGGCCGTTGTGGCGGGCCTGACGTTGGCGGCCGCCAGCGCGGTCAGCCATGATCTCTATGCCTCCGTCATCGCCCGTGGCCGGTCCAACGAGCAGAAAGAGGTTTTCATTTCCAAGATGGCGGCCATCGGCATCGGCATCGTGGCGATCCTGCTCGGATACGTGTTCCAGAAACAGAACGTGGCCTTCATGGTGGGGCTCGCCTTCGCGGTCGCGGCGAGTTGCAATTTTCCGGTTCTCCTCATGTCGATCATGTGGCGGGGAACGACCACGCGGGGCGCGATAGTGGGCGGCCTGCTGGGGCTCGTCAGCGCGGTCGTCATGGTGGTGCTGAGCAAAGCCGTATGGGTCACGACGTTCGGGAACGCGCAGGAGATCTTCCCCTACGACAACCCCGCCTTGTTCTCGATGCCGCTGGCCTTCATCGGCATCTGGCTCGTGTCGTCACTCGACAAGAGCAGCCGGGCTCAGCGTGAGCGCGCCCTCTTCGAGGCGCAGTTCGTCCGATCCGAAACAGGCATCGGTGCGGCCGGAGCCCACGCGCACTGACGGCATCGGTTTTCACGGAACCATCGGCGCCGCTCAGCGGCGCCGTTTTGCGTTTCCGCAACCGGTCGATCGGAACCTCGCCTCAAAATACAAATGAGAAGCGTAGAACTTTTTATTTATCGTTTTCGTCGTGGGAATTCCTTATATCGACCGGACCGTGCTGGCTCTCCAGTTGCGGCGGGAGCCGGGCAACAGCGCCCCGGGATGGGACGATCGCGAGAGAGGTCTCTTGGGCCAAGTCATCACTGCCAACCGCCTGACCGATGGCGCGGTCGTGTTCCTCGATGACGAGGGGCAGTGGAGCGAGCGTCTCGACCGGTCGCAGGTGTTCCCCGACAAGGTCGCGGCCGCGACCGGCCTCGACATCGGCAAGGCCGCCGAAGCCGGCAACCTGATCGTCGACCTCTACGCCGTCGACGTCACGGTCCAGGCCGGCGCGATCGTGCCCCTGAAGCTGCGCGAGGTCATTCGGGCTCGTGGACCCACCATCTTCGCCGCGTTCACGAAGCCCGGCTCGACCCCGGCGCCGGTGCAGGAGGACGACCATGTATCGGTATGACGAGTTCGATGCACAGTTCGTGGCGGAGCGCGTCGCGCAGTTTCGCGACCAGACCGCTCGCCGCCTCTCGGGCGAGCTGACCGAGGATCAATTCAAGCTGCACCGCCTGATGAACGGCGTTTACCTGCAGTTGCACGCCTACATGCTGCGCATTGCGATCCCCTATGGCTCGCTGCGCTCGAACCAGTTGCGCAAGCTGGCCTATATCGCCCGACGCTACGACCGCGGCTACGGCCATTTCACGACGCGGCAGAACATCCAGTTCAACTGGCCGGCCCTGGCCGACTGCCCGGACATCCTGGCCGAACTCGCGAGCGTCGAGATGCACGCCATCCAGACCTCGGGCAACTGCATCCGCAACGTCACGGCCGACCACTTTGCCGGGGCCGCGGCCGACGAGGTCGCGGATCCGCGCCCCTATGCCGAGATCCTCCGGCAATGGTCCTCGCTGCATCCGGAATATTCCTTTCTGCCGCGCAAGTTCAAGATAGCCGTCACCGGAGCCGAGCGCGATCGCGCCGTGATCCAGGCGCATGATATCGGGCTGCAGGTGATGCGGGACGAGGCCGGTGCGCTGGGCTTCAAGGTCTATGTCGGGGGAGGCCTCGGCCGCACGCCGATAATCGGCCTCAAGGTCAGGGACTTCCTGCCCGAGGCGGACCTGCTTGCCTACGTCGACGCGATCGTTCGGGTCTACAATCTCGAGGGCCGTCGCGACAACAAGTACAAGGCCCGCCTCAAGATCCTGGTGCACGAGAAGGGCGCAGAACCACTGCGCGAGGCCGTGGAGGCCGAGTTCGGCAAGGGGCCGAAAGGCCTCGCCCTGCCGGCCGACGACGTCGCACGCATCCGCGCCTATTTCGCTCCGCCGCCCCTCGCCGAGAAGCCGGCGCGCTCGGACGCCGTCGAGACACGTCGCGCCGCGGACGTCCGCTTCGCGCGCTTCGTCGACACCAACGTCGCGACCCATCGCGTGCCTGGCCACGGCATCGTGACGATCTCGCTGAAGCCCATCGGCGGCGTGCCGGGCGATGCCTCGGCCGACCAGATGGAGACGATCGCCGACCTCGCCGACCGCTTCTCGTTCGGCGAGTTGCGCGTGTCCCACGAGCAGAACCTCGTCTTGACGGACGTTGCGGTCGACGACCTGCCGGCCCTCTACGACGCGCTCGACGCGGCCGGGCTTGCGACGCCCAACGCCGGCCTCGTGACCGACATCATCGCCTGCCCGGGCCTCGACTATTGCGCGCTGGCGACAGCACGCTCGATTCCGGTGGCGCAGCGCATCTCCGAGCGCTTCGGTGAAGGCCCGCGCGCAGACGACATCGGCCCGCTGAAGATCAAGATCTCGGGCTGCATCAACGCCTGCGGCCATCATCACGTCGGCCATATCGGGATCCTGGGCCTCGACCGGAAGGGCGAGGAAACCTACCAGATCACGCTCGGCGGCTCGGGCGACGAGCAGGCATCGCTCGGCGATCTCACGGGACCCGGCTTCTCGACCGAGGACGTGGTCGATGCCGTGGAGACGGTGGTCGACACCTATCTCGGGATCCGTTCGGGCAAGGACGAGGACTTCCTCTCGGCCTACCGGCGCGTCGGCATGGCGCCGTTCAAGAAGGCCCTCTACGAGCGGAATGTCGGCGAAGGGATCTGACCCATGAGCGTGCATGATGTGACGCTGTTCGGCGATCAAGTCGCGGCCTCGCGGCTCGGCCAGCGCTTCGCCGCCATGGACTCGGGCGCCCTGCTGCGCCTTGCCATCCGCGACCTCTATCCGGGCCGCATCGCGCTGGTGTCGAGCTTCGGGGCCGATTCTGCCGTGCTGCTCCATATGGTGGCGCAGGTCGACAAGGCCACGCCGGTGATCTTCGTCGACACCGGCCACCTGTTCCCCGAGACGCTCGCCTACCGGGACGAGCTCGTCGCGTTGCTCGCCCTCACGGATGTGCGGGCCGTGACGCCGTCCGCGGACGATCTCGCCTCGCTCGACCCGGAGGGTTTCCTCTGGTCGAGTGATCCCGACGCCTGCTGCGACATCCGCAAGGTGCGGCCGCTCGCCGGGGCGATCGAGGGCTACGATGCCTGGATCACGGGCCGCAAGCAGTTCCAGAGCAGCACGCGCGCGGCCCTGCCGCTGTTCGAGGCCGAGGGCGAGCGGGTCAAGGTCAACCCGTTGGCCGGATGGGACGCGGGCGAACTCCTCCGCTACCTCGACCGGCACGACCTGCCGCGGCACCGCATGGTGGCGCGCGGCTATCCCTCGATCGGCTGCATTCCCTGCACGTCGCCGGTGAGGCCCGGCGAGGACGCACGCGCCGGCCGCTGGCGCGGCAAGGGCAAGACGGAATGCGGCATCCATCTCGGCACCCTCCATGCCGGATCGGATATCTGATGCGGCTCTACAAGCAGGGCGCCTTCGTCGAGGACGCCTGGCGGGTGCTCGGCGACGGCGACGCGGTCGGCGACATCGGGCCGACCATCCTGTCCCTTGCGCAATGGCAGGCGCTCGGCGACCGCCGCGATGGCATCAACGCGCCTCTCGGCGTGCTGGTCGAGGCCGGCGAGGCCATCGACGCCCTCCTGCCCGACCTCGAACGTCTGTCGCTGGTCGCCCTGTCGTTCCCGAAGTTCGGCGACGGGCGGTCCTTCTCGAAGGCCTCGATGCTGCGCGGCCAACACGGTTTCGGGGGCGAGGTCCGGGCGGTCGGCGACGTGCTGTGGGACCAGTTGCAGCTCATGCGGCGCTGCGGCTTCGACGCCTTCGCGATCGACAACGAGCCGACGCTGCGGGCGCTCGAGGCCGGCAAATCCCCCTTCATGGACGAGTTCTACCAGCCCGGTCTCGGGGCCGAAGCCCCGGCCGATCCGCGGCGGCCGTGGGCGCGGCGGGCGGCGGAGGGGTGATGTTCGCCGACAATTCGCGAGCCGGATCGTATGCGCACGGCCGAGCCGTAAACTTGATTTTGGCTTCCGGCAGCGAGTCTGCTAATTTGCGTGAATGCAAACGCAATTCGATCTCGATGCGCTCGTCAGACGAGTTGCTTCAGCTTCGCTGGAAGCCCACACGATCGCTCGGATCTTCAGCGAACCAACCCTGGACTCCACCGGTCAGGACGCGGTCCATGTAACAATCGTCCTGACCGGGGGTGACCGAGGCCTCAGTGGCGACGTTGCGCTCGATACGATCGTCGCTATACGCCAAAGCTTGCAGAAGGATGGCGATCAGAGGACTCCAATTATCAATTTCACAAACGAGGAAGAGTTAGCGTCCGATGTCAGTTTTGAATCCGGACCATCTCTTTGAACAAGCCGATAAATTGATTGCTGCTCCGGCCGCCGGTCCACCTCGGCAGGTAGATCTGCGCCGCGCTGCCTCGGGGGCCTACTATGCGCTTTTTCATTTTGTGGCGATATCCCTAGGTGACGAGTTCGTCGGCGTCACGCAAAGATTTACGGCTCGGTACAGCCTTGTATATCGCAGCGTCGATCACAGGGCGTTGAGGGAACTTTGCAGCTCCGTGACCAAGGTCACTCCACCTCAGAAACTCGCACGCTATCTCCCGACGGGTGGCTTCGGAAGAAACATGGTCGTATTCGCCAATGCCGTCATCGACCTTCAAGAACAGCGTCATCGAGCTGATTATGATCCTTCAGCGCGATATCGGACCTCAGAAGTGGCGACTATCATTGAAACAGGCCGGAGCGGCACAAGACGTTTCCAAAGGTGAAATGAAGCTAGCAGGAAATCTTTCCTTACTCTTCTCCTTTGTCCGCCGCGGTGACACTCTAAGAACGACGAAGTTGGGATGCCGCGGGATTTCGTCCGGAGCTACATGACAACAGCCTGAAATAGAGGGAGTTTTTAGATGATCTTCCGCAACGACCAACCCCAGCACGCCGACCAACTCCCGCCCGAGGAGCCCGGCCACGAACCCGTCCGCCGGACGTTTCTCCTCGCCGGCCTCACTGCCGGCTTCGCGCTGGCCGCCTCCCCCATCATGGCGCAGGTCGTCACGACCCCGGCCGAGGGCCTCGTGGCCGGCGAGGTCAAGGTGCCGACCGCGAGCGGCGACATCCCGGCCTACCGGGCCATGCCGGACGGCGCCGGGCCGTTTCCCACCATGATCGTGATCGAGGAGATCTTCGGCGTCCACGAGCACATCCGCGACGTGTGCCGCCGCTTCGCCAAGCTCGGCTATTTCGCCATCGCACCCGAACTCTTCGCGCGCCAGGGCGACCCGGCCCACGCCGACATCAAAGTCATCCTGTCCGACATCGTCCCCAAGGTGCCGGACGCCCAGGCCATGGCGGACCTTGATGGCACCGTCGCCTATGCCAAATCGACCGGCAAGGCCGACACGGCCAGGCTCGGGGCAGTCGGCTTCTGTTGGGGCGGCCGCATGATCTGGCTCTTCGCCCACCACAATCCCGAGCTCAAGGCCGCGGTCGCTTTCTACGGCATCCTCGGCGGCGCGGCGTCGCCGACCTCACCCATCAAGCCCACCAACCCGATCGACTTCGGCGGCGACGTGAAGGTACCCGTGCTGGGGCTCTACGGCGGCGCCGATGCCAACATCCCGACCGACCTCATCGGCCGGATGCAGGCCGAGTTGAAGCAGGGCGGCGGCAAGAGCGAGATCGTGGTCTACCCCGACACCCCGCACGGATTCTTCGCCGACTATCGCCCGAGCTATCGGCCAGAGGCCGCCAAGGATGCATGGACGAAGGTGCAGTCCTGGTTCAAGGACCACGGCGTGGCGTGAGATCCATGACCCTTCTCCCGCCTGCGGGAGAAGGTGGCCGGCGCAGCCGGGTCGGATGAGGGGAAGCCCCGACCGTTCCGGTTGCCCTCATCCGTCGTCGCTATGCGCCGACACCTTCTCCCGCGAGCGGGAGAAGGATCACGCCCCCGGGTCGGCCTTCAGGCCGGCGGCCTCGATCCCCGCGACCGCGCAGATCTCGTCGTTGTCGCTGAGGTCCCCCGATACTCCGACGGCCCCGACCACCTCGCCGTCCTGCATCACCAGCACGCCGCCCGGCGCCGGCACCAGCGAGCCGCCGACCGCATGGGTGACGGCCGCCACGAAACTTGGCCGCTCGGCCGCCGCCTTGGCGATGGCGCGAGAGCCCATCCCGAGCGCCAGCGCGCCGTCGGCCTTGCCGCGGGCAACCTCGCCGCGCTTCAGGCTGGTGCCGTCCTGGGCCGCGAAAGCCTTCAAGGCGCCCCGCGCGTCGAGTACCGCCACGGCGAGCGGCTTCAAGCCGCGCTCCACGGCTTTCGCGAGGGCGGCATCCAGAATCGTGCGGGCGTGGTCGAGGGTCAGATGCGTCATGACGGTCCGATGAGATGAATGAATGCGCGACCCTGCTGGGGCGGGTCGCGCTTGGCAAGCGTGAACTCCCCGTCAGCCCGTCGCTGCGGCATCCAGCGGCACGAGGTCGTCGGGCGAAAAGTGCAGCGTCACGCTGTCGCCGCGCACCGGCGGAGGCAGCCCGGGATTGTTGAAGCGGTCCAGCATGATCCGGCTGCCGCCGACCCCGACCTTGATGCGCACGACGGCCCCCAGGAAGGCGACGTCCTCGATGGTGCCTCGCACGCGATTGCAGCCGTTTCCGGGATCGTGCAGCATGACGGCTTCGGGCCGCAGCGCGACCGCGCAATCGCTGCCGTCGGCCGCGGGGATCTGCCGGCCCACCCTGGCATCCTGCCCGTCGATGCGGATCGCGCCCCGCGCCGCATCGACGACCTCGACCTTCAGGATGTTGAGCGTTCCCACGAAGGAGGCCACGAAGCGGGTCTTCGGGTGATTGTAGATCTCGAAGGGCGTGCCGAGCTGCTCGATGCGGCCCTCGCTCATGACGACGATCCGATCCGACATGGAGAGCGCTTCCTCCTGGTCGTGCGTGACGTAGATGGTCGTGATGCCGAGATCGCGCTGCAGGTTCTTCAGCTCCTCGCGCAGCGCCACGCGGACCTTGGCGTCGAGCGCCGACAGGGGCTCGTCGAGCAGCAGCAGCTTGGGTTTGGTAGCGAGTGCCCGGGCCAGGGCCACGCGCTGCTGCTGGCCGCCCGACAACTGGTAGGGGTAGCGGTCGGCGAGCTGGGGCAGCTTGACGACTTCGAGCATCTCGGCGACCCGCGCCGCGGTGGCGGGGCGTGACACCTTGGCGACCTTCAGCCCGAAGGCCACGTTCTGGGCCACCGTCATGTTCGGAAACAGGGCGTAGCTCTGGAACACCATGCCGACGTTGCGCTGGTTCGGCGGCAGGTGCGTGACGTTGCGCCCCTCGATCCGGATGGAGCCCTCGGTCGCGCTCTCGAAGCCCGCGATCATCCGCAGCGTCGTGGTCTTGCCGCAGCCGCTGGGTCCGAGGAACGACACGAACTCGCCAGGCTGGACCTCGAGATCGAAGCTCCGAACCACGGGGGTCGCGCCGTAGGTCTTCCGCAGATGCTCGATCGCGAGGAAGCTCATGATCCGGGGGGACTCCTAGGCCTTGAGCACGGCGCCGCGGGGGTCCCGCGCGAAGAGCTGGATGAGGCCCATGCAGGCCCAGGTGACCGCGAAGGCGATGAAGGCCAGGGCGGAGGGTTCGTAGGCCTTGTTGGCCCCGACGAGCTGCAGGTAAGGGCCGAAGCCCGGCCGGTCGAGCAGGCTCGCCAGCGTGAACTCACCGATCACGATCGCGAAGGTCAGGAAAGCGCCGCTCAGCACCGCGGTCCTGACGTTCGGAAAGATGACCTTGAACAGGATGGTAGGGCGACCGGCACCCAGGCACTCGGCCGCCTCCGTCAAACTGCGGACATCGATCGTCCTCAAGCCCGTGTCGACGGCGCGATAGAGATAGGGAAGCGCCAGCACCACGTAGCCGAACACCAGCAGGATGTTCGTGCTCCAGGCCTCCCCGGTCATGGGCAGGAACGAGGATGAATTGTAGAGCTTGAGGTAGCCGAACACCAGCACGATGGCCGGAATGACCAGCGGCATCAGCGTGATGAACTCGACGTAGGGCCGCATCCAGGGCAGCTTCAGGCGAATCCAATAGGCGGTCGGCACGACCAGGATGGTCCCGACCGCGATCGTGGCGATGGCCGCGATCGTGGAGAACAGGAACGTCTGCTGGAAGCGCGGATCCGACAGGACGTTGGCGTAGGCGTCGAGGCTGTAGGTTCCGCGCCGGATGCGGAGCGAAAACTCCACCGTGCCGATCAGCGGGACGACGAAGTAGAGCGCGCCGACCGCGAAGGCCAGCCATGCGCCGAGGCGTGAGCGCTTCACCGGAGCCACCTCTCCGAGCGCGTGCGCAGCGCGATGTAGAGCGCGTTCGACAGGCCCGTGATCACCACCATTCCGAGCGCCAGCGCGTAGCCCAGATGAGCGTTGTGGAGCACGTCGCCGCGAATCTGGGCATAAAGCAAGATTGTGACGAGGTTCAGCGTCGAGCCGGTCAGGCCGTAGGCCGTGGCAATCGCACCGAAAGCGTTGGCAAACAGCAGCAGCGTCGTGCCGAGCAGGCTCGGCCACAGGATGGGCAGCACTACTTCGCGCCAGTAGACCCAGGGCGAGGCGCCCAGGATGGTGGCGGCCTCGCGCCATTCGCGCTTCAAGCCATCGAGGGCCGGCGTGAGGATCAGCACCATCAACGGGATCTGGAAATAGAGGTAGGTGATGGTCAGTCCCCAGAAGCTCAGGATGTTGAAGCCTGCGCGATAGAGGCTGAAGCCGAAGACCGTCTGCAGCAGCGTCGTGGCGAGGCCGGTGCGCCCCAGCGTCGCGATGAACGCGAAGGCGAGCGGCAAGCCGGCGAAGTTGGAGGCCACGCCGCTGAAGGTCATCAGCACGGGCCTGAGCCAGGCCGGCAGCCCGCCCAGCACCACGGCCCACGCCAGCAGGAAGCCGAAGCCCGCGCCGAGAACCGCCGAGGCGGCGCTGATCTCGAGGCTCACCACATAGGCGCTGATGATCCCGGGCTCCCAGAGGCCGGCGATGTTGGCAAGCGTAAAATGGCCGTCGTTGTCCTGGAAGGCGCCGACGACCAGGTAGGCGGTCGGGATCAGCAGGAACAGCGCCGCGAAGGAGAAGAACGGCACCACCCCGAGCCAGGCGAGCGACATCGGCGCGCGGGGCCGGCTGGCCGCCGTGACGGGGGTTATGGCTTCGACGGATTGCGCCATTGTGTCTCGCGGTGCCGGGCGGTTTCGCCCTTCTCCCCAGCCGGGAGAAGGTGCCTGAGCGCAGCGAAGGCGGATGAGGGGTTCAAGCGGTAGGACGCCCCTCATCCGGCGCTACGCGCCACCTTCTCCCCGCTGGGGAGAAGGGCGAGACTGAAGCGGAAGTCCGAGCAATTGAGCCCAACCGCCCCTCGTCCCTCGCGTCCAGCTTCAGGCCATGGCGCCCATCACTTCACGTTGGCGCCGACGACCTTGTCCCAGTTGGTCGTGATCGTGGCCTTGGATGCGTTCTGCTGGTCGATGGTCGGGAAGACCGCGCCGGCATAGGCCTCGGCAGGTGGCAGCTTGCTCATCAGGTCGGATGGAACCTTGCCGTCCTTGACCAGGGACGCGAAGCGGATGGGATGGCAATAGCCCTTCAGGTAAGCGAGTTGGCCCTCGTCCGAATAGACATATTCCATCCAGAGCTTGGCGGCGTTGGGGTGCGGCGCGAAGGCGCTGATGGCCTGGACGTAGACCCCCGCCACCACGCCGGTCTTGGGCACGACGACGTCGATCGCGGGGTTTCCCTTCAGCGTGTCCCGGTCCGTGAGGGCATTGTAGTCCCAGCGCACCACGATGGGGGTCGCGCCCTGCGCCAGAGACGCCACCTTGCCGATGGTCGGCACGAGGTTGCCGTCCTTGTTCATGGCGGCGAAGAAGTCGAGCCCGGCCTGCGATGCTTTGGCGTCGTCGCCGTTGCCCTTCGACAGACCCGCCGCATAGACGGCCAGGATGGCCTGGTTCGACGTCCGCGGATCGCCGGCCAGTGCGACCGAGTTCTTGTAGTCGCCCCCGAGGAGGTCGGCCCAATCCTTCGGCGCGGTCTTCACGATGTCCTTGTTCACCTCGAAGGTCAGCACGCCGTAATAGTCGCCCGTCCAGGCGCCGTCGGCATCTTTCTGGTCGGCCGGAATGCCGGACCAGGTCGAGACCTTGTAGGGCGCCAGCAGGCCTTCGGATTTCGCGGTGGGCCCGAACGACAGGCCGACGTCGATGACGTCCGGAGCCTGAGGACCCTTGTTGCCCTTGTTGGCCCGGATCGCCTCGACCTCGTCGCCGGAGCCGGCGTCGGGGTTCAATTCGTTCATCTTGAGCCCGTATTTGGCCTTGAAGCCGTCGATCATGCCGCCGTAGCCGCACCAATCGTGCGGGAGCGCGATCACCGACAGTTCACCCTCCGTCTTGGCGGCCTTGACGAGATCGTCGGGCGCCTGAGCCCGGGCAAAGCTCGCGGCACCGGCCATAACCGCCATGGTCGAGAGCGAGGCCAGGAACCTGGTGGTGGTCTTCATCATCTTCCCCAATGCGTGACGGTGCCGCGCGGCGAAAACTGCCACAGGCATGAGCGCAGCGCTAGCACGGCTTCTTGACAACGAGGCAACGGCCACCTGGCTCGGACCGAGGCGTTCATCCCGCAAGTGGACCGCACCGGCCCACCGGAGCCGTCCGTCATGGCAGGACATCCATACTCACCACTCGCCACCCTGCCCTGGCCCTGCTGATCTGCCTGGGCAGAGCAGCAACCTTGGCGGGATCCATCGAGTCGGCCTCCGCTCAGGCCGTGACGCCGCCGCTGCCCGGTCCCGCGGCGGCCGATGCCGGACTCGTGACCCTGACGATCTTCCTGAAGCACGACGAATCACAGACGCTCGACGAGATCAACGACCGGCTGCGCCGCCGGCACTTCTACGAAACCTTCCCACCTCAGGGCGTCGAGGCTCTGGCCTGGAACGTGCTGATGGGCGTCGGGCAGGTGGTCACGCTGCGCTTCCCGGCGGAGCGACTGCGCGAGGTCAACCGCAATCGAGAAGACCGCCTGGAAGGCCACCGCACCGAGTTCTACCCCACCTACGACTATCGCCCGACGGCTTCCAAGGAGCGCGAGGGACCGCCGTCGGCGTTCAAGTGATGCCGGCGCGTGATCCTCCCCTTGCGCGGTTCGGGAGATCGTCACGCCGCCGTCCGACGGACGGCTTGGCATTCGTCGCCGACCTGTGAAACAGTCCGCGCAGGCACCAGCATCGGGGAGCAGACAGATGGCGTTTCGCCACGTCGTCGGCCAGCACGCATGGGCCTTCGCCGACCTCAGGGACCTCATGGCCAAGGCGACGCCGCTGCGGTCGGGCGACATGCTGGCCGGCATCGCGGCCGGGTCGGCCGAGGAAGGCATGGCGGCCCGGCATTGCCTCGCCGACCTGCCGCTCGGGACATTCCTGATGCAGCCATTGATCCCCTATGAAGAGGACGACGTCACCCGCCTCATCATCGACCGGCACGACGCGGCGGCCTTCGCCCCGGTGGGCCACCTCACGGTCGGCGGCTTTCGCGACTGGCTCCTGTCCGACCTGGCGACGTCGGAGGCGCTGGCCGGGATCGCGCCGGGCATCACCCCCGAGATGGCGGCGGCGGTCTCGAAGATCATGCGCAACCAGGATCTGATCCTGGTGGCCCGCAAGTGCCGGGCGGTGACGCGGTTCCGCAACACGATCGGCCTGCCCGGAACCATGGCGGTGCGGCTGCAGCCCAACCACCCGGCCGACGATCCCGACGGGATCGCGGCCAGCGTGGCCGAAGGGCTGCTCTACGGCTGCGGCGACGCCGTGATCGGCATCAATCCGGTCTCCGACTCCCCTGCCGTGCTGGGCCGCCTGTGCCACCTCCTGTCCGACCTGATCACCCGACACGCGATCCCGACCCAGGCTTGCGTGCTGACCCATGCGTCCACCACCATCGGCCTGATCGAGCGGGGCGTGCCGGTCGACCTCGTGTTCCAGTCGATTGCCGGAACCGAGGCCGCCAACGCCTCCTTCGGGGTGACGTTGAACCTGCTCGCCGAGGCGCAGGATGCCGGCCGCGGCCTGCGGCGCGGCACGGTCGGGCAGAACGTCATGTATTTCGAGACCGGCCAGGGCTCGGCCCTCTCGTCCGACGCCCATCACGGCGTCGACCAGCAGACCCTGGAGGCACGCGCCTACGCGGTCGCCCGCGCCTATGAGCCGCTTCTGGTCAATACGGTCGTGGGCTTCATCGGCCCCGAGTACCTCTACGACGGCAAGCAGATCATCCGAGCCGGCCTCGAGGACCATTTCTGCGGCAAGTTGATGGGCCTACCGCTCGGCTGCGACGTTTGCTACACCAACCACGCCGAGGCCGATGCCGACGACATGGACACGCTGATGACGCTGCTCGGTGCCGCGGGCGTCACCTACATCATGGGCGTGCCGGGTGCCGACGACATCATGTTGAACTACCAGTCGACCTCGTTCCACGACCAGCTCTATCTTCGCGACGTTCTGGGCCTGAAGCGTGCGCCGGAGTTCGAAGCCTGGCTCCGGACCATGGGCATCACGGGTCCGGACGGGCGCCTGCGGGCCTCCACGCCGTCCCATCCGCTGCTCGCCCCATTGCGGGCCGCATGAAAACGCCGCCCGACGACCCTGCCCTGCCCTCCCCCACCCTGTCCTCCCCCGTGACGGCCGATCCCTGGACGCGGCTGGCCGCCCTGACGCCGGCACGCCTGGCCCTGGGCCGCGCCGGCCCATCGCTGCCGACCCGCGAAGTGCTGAAGCTCGGCTTCGCCCACGCCCGGGCGCGCGATGCCGTTCATGCGGAGCTGGACGTCGGGGCCATCGCGGCCGGGATCGCGGCGCTCGGGTGCGAGACGGTCCTGGTTGAGAGCGCCGTTCCCGATCGGGCCACCTATCTCAGACGCCCCGATGTCGGCCGCCGTCTCTCGGCCCGCAGCAGGGCGCTGCTGCTGCAGGCCGACTGGGCCGCAGCCGACATCGCCATCGTGGTGGCGGACGGGCTGTCGGCCTCGGCGGTCGACCTCAATGCTCTGCCGCTGCTGCGTGCCCTGACACCGCTGCTCGCGGCCGCGAACCTCACGCAGGCGCCGGTCGCCTTGGCGCGCCAGGCCCGCGTCGCGCTGGGCGACGAGATCGGCGCGCTGCTGGGTGCCCGGCTCGTGCTGGTGCTGATCGGTGAACGGCCGGGTCTGTCGGCGGCCGACAGTCTCGGCGCCTACTTGACCTTCGCGCCGAAGGTCGGCCGGCGCGACGCGGAACGCAATTGCGTGTCCAACATCCGGGCCGCGGGCCTCGAACCGTCGGCGGCGGCCGGCAAGATCGCCTGGCTGATCACCCGGGCCCTGGCGCTCGGGTTGACCGGCGTCGCACTGAAGGACGACAGCGAGGCTGTCCTGTCGGGCGCAGCGAGAGCGTCGGGCTTGGTCGACCGCTGAGCGTCGCTTCGGAGAACGGTCCCGCTCGCGCCAGACGCGTGCCTCTTGGCGCACCGGGTTCCCACAGGAAAACGGCCTCGCGTCGCTATCCCATGACCGCGTCGAGTGCCACGAGTATCGATGCCGTTTTCCCTACGGGCACCCTTCGCGGGTCACCCGGTACGCCGAGCGCAGCCCGATGACCGAACCACGCCCATTCCCGTTGCGCTACCATGGACCGTTCGCGTCGCGGCCCCGGCTCGTCACCGCCATCGCCGTGGGCATCGCGGCCGGCGTCCTGCTGGCCATTCTGCCGTCCGACCTTGACGCCCCGACCCGTGCCATCGTGGCCTGGGACATCGGCTGCGTGGTCTACGTGACCATGACCCTGCGCGGCATCGCACTCCGCGATGCGCCCTACATCCGGGGTGTCGCGAAGGCGCAGGACGAAGGTCAGGGCATGATCCTGGCTCTCGTGCTGGCACTGTCCGCGGCCTCCCTCGCGGCCGTGGCGGCCGAGCTGTCCCTGGCCAAGGACGCCCATGGAATCGACAAGGCGCTTCGCGTGACTCTGGCGTTCGGCAGCGTGTCGGTGTCCTGGTTCGTGACGCAGCTCATCTTCGCCATGCATTACGCGCACGAGTATTACGCGCCGGACGACGACGACGACCCGGCGACGCTGGAGCAAGGCGGCCTCAAGTTCCCGGACGACGACGCGCCCGATTATTGGGACTTCATCCATTTCGCCGTGGTGATCGGCGTGGCGTCACAGACCGCCGACGTCGAGTTCACGTCGAAGCGCATGCGCCGGATCGGCACCGTGCAGAGCCTCGTGGCCTTCACGTTCAACACCGTGATCCTGGCCCTCACCATCAATATCCTGGCGGGCCTGCTCTGATCACCCGGCCCGTGTGGCGTTCCGTTCCACGGCAACGCGGAACCGCGTGACCTCGCCCCTGTGCCAGACGTCCGCGAGCCGATAGGGACCGGCTTCGAGCCAAGCGTCGATAGCCTCCCGGTCCGGGAATTCGCAGACCAGCACCGATGCGATAGGATTTTCGGCCTCGTCCAGCATCGCACCCCCGACCACGATCCGTCCTGCCGCGACATCGTCCGCGATGCGTGACAGATGGGCCGGCCGTGCGGCGGCCCGCCGGGCCGGAGCGTCAGGGTCCGATCCGTCCCGCGCGATCACCATGAACTGAGGCATAAGTCTGCGGCCCCGAGGTCAGCCACCGAGGCCCTGATCGTAGATTTTGGCGCAGGCTGGGCTCAGTTGGGCATGATGCGCGCCCATGCAGGCCGTGATCTTGTCCTCGTCGGGGATCGCGGCGTTGCAGAGTTTCTGGACGTCGTCGTAGCACAGGTGCTCGGCCTGTTGCCGCATCTGCTGCGCTTCGGAGGGCATCTTGGCGACACTGGGCAACGTCATCGCGCGCAGGATGCAAGCTGCGAGCAGGAATGGCGTTCTCATCGGTTTCACCTCTCGTCGCGCGGTGCGGGCCCGCGGGGCGACCGCGCCAGCGACGTTGTTCGAACCTCGATTACGTCCACCCGAGAGCCTGCCTCATCGCAAAGCTGTGCCGAACGGAACGCGTTCCGTCCAGCAAGGAAGATGGGTCCACCGTGTCGGCCAAGACACATCGGCGAGCCTAGCTTCCCCGCATGGAGCGGTCGCGTCGAGGAGGCACGAGGTCGGCCGCTACTTCATGCCCGCATCGAAGACCTTGCGGCAGGCAGGGCTCAGCTTGCCCCGCTTGCTTCTCATGCAGGCGGCGATCTTGGTCTCGTCGGGAATTTCGCTGCTGCACAATCTCTGCACGTCGTCGTAGCACAGGTGTTCCGCCTGCTGACGCATCTGTTCCTTGTCGGTCATTGTCTTGGCAGACGCACTGTCCAGGCAGACCAGCGTCAGGATCGCGCCGACGATCAGGCTCGTTCGCATGTTTCACTCCCCCTTTGATCGATGCGATAATATCAGGGTAACCGACAACGGTTCGGGCTTGCCGATCCGGGGCGGCGATAAACATCGGGCGTGCCCCATCGGCAACGCCGGCGATCCGCACCCTCTTGCGAAATCTCAGCCGTTGCAACATGCATTAAGGCAGGGTTCAGGCGAAAGCGGTGATCCTGTGCCGGAGAGCATCGATCGGCGGTGGCCCCGGCGCGCCGATCGATCGCCGACAATGTAGGAGGAGCGTGATGAAAATCCTGCCGGCCCTGGCCCTTGCGACCGCCTTGTCGACCCTCGGTGTCGCGGCAGCTTCGGCGGGACCCATGCCGGCTGCGCCGGCCCCGTCGATTGTGTCCGGCATCGACGAGGTCGCGCTGGTCTGCGGTCCTTACCGGTGTTTCCGTCAGTTCGGGTGGCGCTACGGCTATGGTTACGGGTTCCGCCCGTTCCGACGCTTCGGCTATGGCTTCCAGCGCTTCGGATTCGGGTACCGTCGATACGGATATGGCCGTTTCGGTGGGCGAAGATGGTGAGTTGGCCTGGCAGGTCCACATGGCCCGCCTTCTCGCTTTGGCTCTGGTAGTAATCAATCCAGACCACGATTTGTTTGCCTTTCGCCTTGCCAAAGCCACCCAGAAAACACATATGCTATAGCACAGCCGGGCATCGCGTATATACACGCTTGTCACTGGTAGCCCTGTACTGAGTACCCATCCTGCAGCGACGACCCGAAGGACAGTCAGTATGCATGTTGCCGCCCCATTCGCCCTCGCCGTGGCCATCGCCTATGCTTCTCCATGCCTTGCGGGTGCACAGGATCTGAGCCCTGAGCTGCGACAGCAGGCTATCCAGAACTGTACCGGGGATGCGATGCGTCTGTGCCCACAAGCATTGACGGACGAAGGCCAGGCGGTCTCATGCATGGCGACCAAACGTCCTCAACTCAGTCAGTCTTGCCGCGTGGTGTACGATCAGGTCGCGCGCCTCCTCAGGAGCTAACGGCCGGCGTTGAAGCGCTGTTTCTGAGAGCATTGTGCCCCCGGCGTGGCCACTGCCTGCGTTGCGGTCGCCCATAGCTCAGTCAGTGAAGGCACTGGTGCCGGTTAGAGGGCTCGAACCCCTGACCCCCTGATTACAAAAAGCCTGGACCCCCCGGACACCCCCGGACAATCAGTGACATCCGGCCTAGAACAGAGTGCCCCTGCCCTCTTGCATGGCGCGAAATGTCCGCTATTGTCCATGTCACGGGGTAACACGCCAAGACATGTCAAGTTTGTTACCCCGAAGAAACCCCGGCGAACTCCGCTGATTTTTCGGGTCGAAAACATGGCAAAAGCCCTCACGGTCCGGACCATCGACACCCTGGCGACACCCGAGGCCCGCCGCGAGGTGCCGGATGGCCTCTTGCGCGGCCTATATCTGGTGCTCCAGCCATCAGGTGCTCGCTCGTGGGCCGTGCGCTACCGGAACGCCGTCGGCACGCCCCGCAAGCACACCCTCGGCACCTATCCGGCGATCGACCTCAGGTCGGCACGGGAACTGGCGCAACAGGCGCTCATCGAAGTCGCCAAGGGCAGCGACCCCGCCTCGGATAGGAAGGCGGCCCGGACCGGCGCCAAGGTGCCGACCGATCGCGATCTCGTGGAGAAGGTCGCCGAACAATTCATAGAGCGCTACGCCAAGGCCAACACCAAGTCGTGGCCGGAGGCGAAGCGCATTCTCGACCGGGAGGTGGTGGCAGTTTGGCGCGGCCGGCACCTTGCGGCTATTGGTCGCGCCGACGTGCATGAACTGCTCGACGGTGTGGTGGACCGGGGCAGTCCCGTGATGGCGAACCGCGTCCTCGCGGCGCTGCGCAAGCTGTGCGCCTGGTCCGTCGACCGCGGCATCATCGCGGCCTCCCCTTGCTCCGGCATCAAGGCCCCGACGGCCGAGCGGTCGCGCGACCGGGTTCTGTCCGACGATGAGCTGCGGGGTGTCTGGACCGCCTGCGATGGCATCGGCTGGCCGTTTCGGGACCTCGTCAAGCTGCTGTTGTTCACAGGCCAGCGTCGCGATGAAATCGGCAAGATGCGGTGGTCGGAACTCGACCTCGACGGCAAGACCTGGACCCTGCCCCGCGAGCGCGCCAAGAACGGCGTGGCCCATGTCGTGCCGCTGTCGGCGCCGGTGCTCGCGATCATCACGGCCCTGCCCCGGATCGGGGCCAGCGACATCGTCTTCAGCGTCACCGGCAAGACGGCGGTGTCCGGTTTCTCCGGCGCGAAAGAGCGCATCGATCTCCTCCTCGCCAAGTCACTCGGGCAACCGGCGCCGGCATGGGTTTTCCATGATCTCAGGCGCACTGCGGCGACCGGCATGGCCCGGCTCGGGGTCGCGCTGCCGACGATCGAAAAGGTTCTGAACCACACCTCCGGCAGCTTCGGCGGAATCGTCGGCACCTATCAGAAGCACAGCTATTCCGATGAGAAGCGCCGCGCCCTCGACGCATGGGGCGCTTTCGTCGAGCGGCTCGTGTCGGCCGAGCCGGGGGCAAACGTGGTGGCGCTGAAGGCGGCGGGATAACCCATGCCGCTTCGCATCCCGCCTCGGCGATCTCCGGTTCGCGTGACGCTCGTGCAAGCCCTGAACCATATCTGCGATGAGATGATGCCGGCGAAGTCCGCGGACGCGTCGCGGGCGAAGAACCTCGCGGAGACGATCAAGCGCGACAGACGGACCCATGAAGAACGGCAGAAACGCGACGCACTCGCGGCCGAGGTCGCCGACGTGCTCTTGGAAGCCATCAGGGACGGGCGCCTCAAAGTTGAAGGTGTGCCTTTTCATGACCTGGAGGTCTGGCGTGCGAATCCGAGGATCGATTGGCACTCAGGACGTTTCTGTCTGTCCCCCCCCGAGATCCCGGTGACTCTGCGAGCTTACCACAAGCCGATGGTCGAGCTGGCGCAAGCCGTCGCGCTGTTCGAGGAACAGCCGGAGCAACCCGAGCGCTCCGAGCCCGTGGCAGCGGCAGCCCTCTCTGACTTCGTCCACGCGACGATGAAGGCCGAGCCGATGGCGGAACCGGCAGTACGCGCGCGGGCTGGGCAGCACTTCGCCCCGCGCCAGTTCACAGACTCGCAATGGCGTGAGGCGTGGCGGGGCGCGCCGGGCAAGCTGGGTCGAGGCAAAAAACCTCCGGCGAAATCCGGCGCCTAATCCGGTGCATATGCGGCGGAAATACGGGGCAAAATCCGGTGCCTAATCCGGGACTTTGTTTGCGCGCCGTATTACCGGATTAGTGACAGTCCTAAGCAACGGCGGCATGTTCGTAACGTCATCACGACGGAGACGGACAATGTCCCTTGGCATCACCAAGACTTACCTGAGTGGCCCGCAGACCACGCGGCGCTACGGCATCGACAATCGCTCGCTTCATCGCTGGCGCAACGACCCTAAGCTGAAATTCCCGGTGGCGATGGTCGTCAACGGACGGACGTTCTTTGACGTCGACGAACTGGAGCGGTGGGAGAAGACCCGCGCTGCCCCCTCTGCTCAGAAGAAGGCGGCCTGATCAAAACATGGCTCAGAAACGATCCAGGGGCGCACCGCTCGCAACGGTGGCCACCCGGAATGTCTATAGCTCGGCAGCTCTCGACACCCGGATTTCTACAGCAACCCTCCCGGACCTTCAAGCGGCTTTCGTCGCCGCGCGTTTCCGCCTCGACGGCACCCGTGCTCGCGTAGTCGCCGAGCTGTGCTGGAGGTGCTCATGAGCGCCGTCGTTCCCTTCGAACCCGGCGCCCGCATCTCGACCACGCCGACCGGCTATCAGATCGAGTGTCGAGGCCCCCATGGCGTACGTCACTACGACTTTGCCAGTGCCAGCGAGGCCGGCGAGTTCGCCGTCGTTCTTCGCGACGATGGCGGATGGCACCTGCGGTTCAGCACCGGCGCCGAGGCCATCCTGGCTATCGTCGATGAAATCGATGGAGAGGCGGCATGAGCACGTTCTCCCCCGATCTCGCGCGTGTCGAGCGTAAGCTCCTCGCCGCCTTCCCAGACCGCAGCACAAATCGCAACAGGCTCGCCGAGTTCGACGAGACCTTCGGCGAGAGTTGCACCAAAGCGGCCGACGCCGTCGCTTTGGTGACCGACGTGATGAGGCCGACTGAGTTGGCCAGTCTCACGGAGCGAGTCGCTCTGACCGTCACCGACGCGATCAAGACCGCGGCGCTCCAGGTGGGCGTCGCCGAGTCGCCGTGGGTGCGCCAAGGCCAGCGCTGGGCCGCTGAGCGGTTCTTCGCCCGGATCGCCGAAGTGCGGGGCCTCTTGGTGCAGGGAGGGCGGGCGTGATCACCCTCGACTTTCTCCACCTCCGCGCCGCCCGCGCCGACCTCGCTGACCTTGGCGCCACCGTCCGCTACTTGCGAGACCATCAACTCGACCTCGACACCGTCGAGGCCGTGGCCGGCGGTGCCTACCTGTGCCCGACCCGCGCGGTCGAGCCCCGCAGCTTCAGCATCGAGGACGGCGCCGATCTGGCGGTGGTCATCGAGGCCCGCAGTGAAGACGGCGACGATATCCTCGACCTCGTGTCGTGGCGTCCGGCCTATCCCGCCCGCTGGCGCACCCTCACCGGGTACGCCCCCGCGCTCGGCATGGCGGGTGCCGTCGCCGCCTGCGCGTTCGACTACCCGCTGAGGGTGTGGCGGACGCCAGAGCGCTGGCTACAGGCCGGATGTCTGGGCGTGGCCATCCTGCATCCCGGCCTCGGCGCCCGATGGCTGCTCGACCTAGCGCCGCCCGCCATCGCGGCGGAAGACGGCGAGCACGCCGCCGCCATCCACGCCGCGAGGCGTCGATTGTTCGACGCCTCGCCCATCCTCGTCCCCGAACTGGAGGCATCGGCCCCATGACGGCAGCCTTTCGCCATTTCGATCCCGGCTCCGACGCTGACGGAGCGTCCTGGTATCCGGCCGGAGACGTGCGCTCGCTCCAGCCGCTCCCACTGTTCCCACCCTTGCCGCCAGCCGAGCCATATCCCGTGGATGCCCTCGGTCCGCTACTCTCTCGCACCACATCCGCCATCGCGCGCAAGGTTCAGGTCCCTCCCGCGATGGCGGCGCAATCGGTGCTCGCCACCGCGGCGCTCGCGGCACAGGCGCTCGGCGATGTGAGGCTCCCCTATGGACAGGTGCGGCCACTCAGTCTGTACTTCGTGACGGTCGCGGTCTCGGGAGATCGCAAGTCGTCTTCCGATAACGAAGCCCTGTGGCCCGTCGAGCGGCGGGAGAAGAAGCTCCGGGAGGAGCAGGTCGAGGAGATGAAAGACTGGCGCGCCTCGCGCGATGCGTGGAGTGCCGAGCACAAGAGGATCGAAGGCGACAAGAAGCTCGGGTTTTCGGAGCGCAAGGATGCCCTCGTGATGCTGGGCGATGAGCCTCCCAAGCCGCTCGCGCCGTTCCTGACGACGGGCGATCTCACCCTGGAGGGCCTGACGAAGAATTGGGCTAACGCCCACGCGGCGCTTGGCGTGTTCTCGGCAGAGGGTGGCGTCTTCGTCGGCGGCTACGGCATGTCGGAGGACAACCGGCTCCGCACCGCCGCGATGCTGAGCGAGGTTTGGGACGGCAAGCCGGTGAAGCGGGTCCGCGCCCTCGACGGCGTGACGATCCTGCCCGGCCGGCGCCTGTCCATGCACATCATGGTGCAGCCCGGAGCTGCGGCAGGGTTCCTCGGCAACAGCATCTTAAAGGACCAAGGACTGCTGTCGCGCGTGCTGGCGGCGGCTCCGGAGAGCCTGGCCGGCACCCGGCTACACCGCGACGTCGACCCCGCGGACGATGCCACCATCCGCCACTACGGTGCCCGCATCCTGGCCCTGCTGGAGTCCCCCTTGCCGACCGTCGAGGGGAGCGCCAACGAGCTGGACCCGCCCTCGCTGTCCATCGACGCCGAAGCCGCCGCGGCGCTCGCGGCTTTCTCGGATCATGTCGAGCGTCAGGTAGGGTCTATGGAAGGCCTGAAGCCGATCAGCGACTTCGCAGCCAAGGCTGCCGAGCACGCAGCCCGACGGCAGCCGCACCGAGGGCACGACGATCACCATGCACACCATGGCCGGCGCCCTCGCGCTCGCCGACTGGTACGTCACCGAGACGTTGCGGCTGTACCAAGCCGGGCGTCGCGATCCCAAGCTCCTCCGCGCACAGGCGCTGCTCGACTACATGCGGAGGCGAGGCGACGGCGAGGTCCGGTTCAGTGACGTGTTGCAGTTCGGTCCAGCCGAAACGCGCACAAAGGCGCCCGCCGAAGAGGCGCTCGAAATCCTGAAAGCGCACGGATGGGTTGTGGAGTCGAACCCGCGACCCCGATCGTTCCGGATCTTCGCGGAGGCCCATTGATGGCTTACGCACGCTTCGTTTTGCCCTGTACCCCTGCTAAACTTGCTAATCCTGCTAAGGTTGAGCCCTCAGAGCCCCGAACCTTAGCAGAAATAGCAACCTTAGCAGGGGTACATGCTGAAAATCACTTTTCTGAGCCGCTCCATTTAGCAAACGTAGCAGAGGCGGCCCTGCAACCTTCAGATGCAGTCCGTCGCGCGGAACTGCGGAACAGCCCAGCGCTGTTCGAGCCGCAGGCCGATCCGAATCGATGTCACATCTGCGGTGAACGGGAGACGGCCGACGCGCCATTCATCGCGGTGCTGACCGCCAAGCCCGGCACGCACCACTGGCTCCACGCCGACTGTCATCCCGAGCACGTCCGGCGTCTGGACGCCCGCGTCGAAGCGGCCCTGGCCGATGATGAACCGGCGCCGTTCTGAGAGATCCGCCGCGCCGGGCGGTCATCCGGCGCAACCCAAATGAAGGATAACACCCGTGTCTGCCACCACTGAAACCGCCGTTCTCGTGGACCTCGCCAATGGGCAGGAAGCCGCTGCCCTGGATCATATCGAGCGCGCGTTGAATGTCCTCGACGAAGCCGAAGACTACCTCATCGAGGACAGCGGCGGCATGCTGTCCAGTCCACGTCAAATCAGCACGCCATGGTTCGCTACGCCGAAGCACGGTCGCTGTTGGAGGCCGCATTCGAGAAGCTGACCGGCGAGCCCCGCATCAAGATCATCTCCTCGGAAGCGACGCACATCACCACGATCCGCGGCGGTCATGTTGTCGAGACACGTGCTCTCGACTGACCATCACCACGGCGAGCGGCGCTGGAGCGCCGCCCGCTTCAATTGTGAAAGGACAGGACATGACCGCATC
>JAABUL010001121.1_pt1 | contig 52923 bp, 49 predicted proteins | sample 5559151 | NCBI WGS metagenome assembly JAABUL01 (sample SAMN10711876, study PRJNA513368) | rock metagenome | isolation source: Antarctica rocks | place: Antarctica: Victoria Land, Pudding Butte sud
CGCCGAACTCCAATCGACCCTCGACTCCGACGAAAAGTTCTGGGACGTCCTCACCTCCGGCCACGCCGAAGACAGCACCGAGTCCTCCGTCCGCTATGCCGCCTACGCCTCGCGGATCCGCACAATCATGCTCGCCGCGCAGCGCTACATCGCCTACACCTCCGACATAGGCGAGTCGTTCCGGCCGGTCGCGCATCCCAACTGGGTGCGGGGGGCGTACGGGATAAGTTGGTTGTACTTGGGCGGGGACGTGGCGCATGAGGGGTGGAAAGCTTATTTACGGAATCAGGAGATATTGCATCCCGTAGTCGATGCGTCGGTGAAGGATCCAGAGCTAAGGCCGGCGGCGACGGGGGTGGTGCCGGCGATAGACGATTACAGGGCGCGGATGGCGGAGCGGGCGGTGTTTCAGGGTGTGGCGAGTATGGGATTACCGGCGTTTACGATCCATTCGATTGTGCGGTATAGCGGGCGCGCGATGAAAAATATGAAGAATGTGCGAGTACGAACCTGGGGACCAATAGGGTTGGGGCTGGCGGCTGTGCCGGCGTTGCCGTTTTTGTTCGATAAACCGGTCGAGCAAGTCACGGAGTGGGTGTTCCATAAGGGGTTTGAGTTGGTGGGAGGGCCGGGGGCGGTGAGGAAGGATCCGGAGACGGGGGGGTATGTGGCGCAGAAGGAGCAGCATGGGCCGGTGAAGGAGAAGGAATTATGATGATGTTGGAGGGATGTCGTTGGGATATGATAGTGGAAGGTTTGGTTTAGCCGGTCGGCGTTCGGTGACATGGCGCTTTGTACTTAACTCGATACCAGATGTGTGTATATGTATATACGAAGTCGAATCTCATGAGCATATGGAGACGCATGCTCCCAAAAGCTCAGCATGCATTGTGCTGCAAGCAACGACTGCATAGCCTGAAAGTTGCAGGCGAACGGTTACGTGGATCTGCCATAACATCCCATGCCTTGTCCAATCTTCAATTGTCATCGGTCTTCCGCGAACCAAGGAAAAAGAAAAGATAGGAGAAAGAGCACACAAGAAGGGCCATAGCCAGTCCACCTCCCCAGGGTAGAGAGGCTGCAGCACTCAGAGCATCTGCGCCCTTAAACAGCACGACCCAGCCATCCTTGCCCACTAGATTAGTCACAGTGTCAGCATAATCCACAGCGAATGCTTCCACCATACAGGCACTTACTACCGATGTGATTGCCCATGCACCAGCAATTATTGTATGCCCCAACGAACTCCATCAGCGAGCTCGCAATGAGCCAGAGCGTGTTGGCAATGGCGATCATCTTGCCGAGAAGCCGGAGAACCACTGCGAGTCCGCACAGGAAGCTATGCGTCCAAGTGCGAACGTAGGTAGCGGAGTTGGGCTTCGCTCCGCGACGGAAATCGATCGTAGGGTGGATTTGGTGCTCCTTTTGGTAGCGAAGCATAATCTCATGCGAGAGCAGCATGGAGATCAGGAGAAAGAGCCAGCTGGTGGTGCCGAGTACTCCGTATAGTAGATATGACGAAGACCGGCATCCGAGTCCGATGGTAGGTGTGAGGTAAGCGATAAGAATAGATGAGCCGGTTGTGCCCCATTGCAAAAGCAATGCCACGAGAGATGCTGCGAATATTCGTCCATAGATCTTGGATGGTATCTCGGTCCATTTGGGATAGGCCAAGATGGATGTCCTCATATCCAGACCACAGTACGCAGCTGTTTCTCCACTATCGCCACGGATGTGCGTTGCTGCCCTCCAGTCAGGAGGAAGGTTGGGTGGGTTTTGGGCGCAAATTTTGCGGTTGATGACACTCTTCATGGTCTCGGAGAGCGCGTGGTCGATGGATGAGGCAAGCTGCCACCATGTGAACAGCCTTGCGTAGTTGAAAATGGGACCTTTGAGTTGCTCGTCTCCACCGACATTGGCGCCTAACCAGCTTGGTAGCTCTAGTCTTTCGACTTCGGCGACGTCGAAGCCGCCAGACACAGTCTGGTGGGTGTGAGGCAAAGGAGTGAGACCTGGGCGCACGACCAAGCCAGCTTGCTCTCTCGGCTCGTCAAGTTCGCCGCCGTGCTGGACAGGGGGCTCCAAAGCGCGATACGCTCCTTCCGCTTCCAGTGCGTCTTCAATAGAACGAGCACTGTACTGCGTGCCGACTGTGATCCATCTATTTCACAACGTCAGTGGGTTTGATAGAGGATATGGCGATTACACGTACCCAGCGATTACCGGGATCTGCAGAGGTGTTAGTTTAAGCCTCCAATCTGGTAGAGGGCGATTTTGTGACATACCAGCCAAATCCAGATGCTGCCAGAGGCGATCTGTAGAGCTGTCGCAGGATCTCCAAGGTCGGCGGCGAATGAAGCGATCACAGTGAACAGATATGCTATGGCGGCAAAGGCCATCTGAGCAACTAGAGACGCGGTGACATTCCGCCTCGTGCTCTTAAGCCGCTGGTCGAGGTGGTACCACCAATCACTGTTTTTGGGTATCACGAGCAAGCTGCTGAACCAGCCTCTCTCCATGCACGCTCGTAAAGGTACTTGCTGCGCTTCTTGCAGCAGGAATCGGCAAGCCTGTACCCGAGTCCCGAAAGCGCCATACTTCGGGTAGACATCTGGACTGCGAGCTTTGGTTTTGAGTTTGTTGAATTCTTGACGCACCCAGTAACGATTGAGGATGGTGATGGTAAGCGAGTAAGTCGCCAGCGTAGGGCTACCCACGGCCATACAGAAGGCCACCGCGTTAGTAGAAAAGTCACCTGTCTCGAAAGGCAACTGAGCGGTCAGTGCAAGCCATGGCAGGAAGTAATTCGTCATTGAGGATGCGAACGATTGGAAGTTAAACACCTGCTCAGAGTCAGCGTCAGGTCGTACTCAAGAGCAGAAAGAGACCGACGAATGGTATCTTGACATGGTTGCAAAACATTTCGCATGTCTCAATAGTGATACCCCAAGTTGCATTCGTAAGCTCCGACACGGGTCTGCCATGGGAGTTGACCAGTCCATGGCTCCAGTCGTAGGCCGAGGAGTTCAATTGAGCAATACATTCGCCGGCCCACGATTTCGGTATGGTATCTAGGGATATAGCGCTCAGAAGCGTCTGATTCGCCATCAGGGTGTACCTAGTGTTGTGTACAATGGCAAATCTGTAGAACAATGAGAGAGTCGTTGGATGAATGCAGACCTACCGACTGACACGACCACCCTCTTGTACTCCCACACAAGAGCAGACCATGCGGTGGCTCAACGAAGCCCGTTCGGGCGGCCTCGTTGCCACCACCAGCTGTATTGGGAAGCATTGCCTCGTTGCCTGATCTTTTCGTCGGTACAGCCTTGTCACACAGAAACCGAACAAGGCTGGCGGCTAGAAAACCACTACAATTGGCTTCCGGATTTGTGAGCATTCGGTACCGTGTGGAGAAGCGAGAGCCACGCGTAAGCCATTGCAAGGCTGAGGATATGATGAAGCTGTGGTGTGCCGGACCATACCACACTTGAGAAAGCCACGTGAAGAGAGTCGCTTGTCAGGCACGAACACCATCATAAATCGGCCGGACAGTAGTAGCAGCGTGGCGCGAATAGCCTTTCTGCAAGCACGAGTCTGCTACGGTAGGGTGTTCCCGCCGGTACGGGTGAAGCCAGAGCATCTCCTCAGGAGAACAGTACCATTGGGACGCGTGGTCGTGCTTGAGGGCGCACACGGTACCGATGTACATGCAAGCCGACGACTGTGCACTCGGCATGAGAAACGGGGTAAGATGAGATACTAGAAGTGTCTCCTGGAGTCGATAGATATGGTGGCTTGGAGGCGTGGAAATGGCAAGTGCTCTCCAGCCAATCAGCGAGCGGGTCGGGACACCTCACGCGACGTACATACCATATGGTACGTACTCCTTTTAGACGACACCATTCGAGCATGTGAAGACAGTACAGCACTTGGAGTTCGGCGAGCAGACTGATGGTTGTCGGACGGGAACGAGCAGCTACAAGTTCTCTGCCCGCGATAGCTCACTACTCTACGCTCTGCCACCATCCCATCAAAAGCTCAACAAATCCCCCTCCCCATCATCCCGATTCATCGCATTTTGCGTCGTCCCCATCTGCCCCAGCCCCTGTCCCTGATTCACCCTATATACCTGCTCACCACCCCTCCCAGCTGTAGGCGATCCCGCAAAATCGCCCGCCGCAGAAACCGCCATCGAACTGTTCCCGATCGAAGCAAAGTAAGCGTCTGCCTCGTCCAACACATCTCCATTCTGCGCTTGACCGTTCGCACCACCATTAGACTGCGGTAAGCTCAGCGACGACGAAGAAAGTAACTTCGCCTGCTGAGCAGCCTGATATGAAGGAAGCTTCGACCGCTGAAGAGCGGGACTGTCTTGTAACCTCCTCGGCCGTGTGGACCGGAAGACGGTATGGACAGGTTTCAGGTAGACTGTAGCAAGGGTGCCGACGACGAGACACATCTCCTCCAGCGTCACTGGGTCGAGCTTTTCGCTCTCCGCTGTGATCGGAGGTTTTTCGCCCATGACGATGCTCTTGGCTTGGCCTGGGTTGGATGAGAGGAGGCGCCAGTACATGTAGCCTCTGTCTCTGAGATCGGGGTTGTCGGTCTCTTCTGTCGCCCACTTCAGCACCTTCGGTACGATCTCTTGACCTTTCGTCGGCCGTTGAATGAACAGCTTGACGCTCGCTGTGAGCAGGGCAAGCTGTACCTCGTGCGTCTCATCTTGCCAACTATCCAGGAAATCCTCCAGCAGTACCTCCGAGTTATCGATACGGTCCGCGTACTGCCCAATAACCCAGATCATCGCTGCCTTCGCTTCCGGCTCGTCCAACGAATCCAAGTTTTCGCAAAGCGTCTTGATGATGGATTCGTACTGATTCGGATACTTGCGGAAGATGTTCTTGATCACAACCGTGGCCTCCTGCACCACATACGAGACCTTGGTTGCCACCAGCTCAAGCAGAGTGGAGATGCACAGCTTCGCCGCAGGCTCTATCTTGATCGCGAGCTTTCCTATCGCTCGGACAGACTTACGGACGAAGTGAAGGTCGATCTCGGTCGCATATTCTCGCAACTCGGTAAGGACCTCCTTAATGTTCTTCTCGGTCGCGAGCATGAAGATGAGCTCGAGTTTCGTGACTTTGACGTATATTGGGTCGTTGTATTTGCAGAAGAATAACCGTACGTCGTTTCGAAGGACTTCTGGTCGGCGTTGAAGGATTAGTAGAGCATTTCGGAGAGCCAGATACTGGATCTCTGGGCCCTTGCTCAGTAACGTGACGAGAGGCGGGCTGAGCTTCGTGCAGAGGTTCGAAACGACCTTGTCTGATTCGATGTAGTTCATGAGATAGAGCATCACTCGGATACAGGTCAGCACGACAGCCGAGTTGGTGTGTGATAACCGCTGTGTTATTCGCTCGGCGAGGAGTGCTGCTTCTTGTGTGTCTTGAGGTACGTAGGATGTAAGTGCTTCGAGGATGTAAGTTTGGCCCCATCTGACCGAGAGTCAGCACGTTTTGTATTGGACATATGGTGCTAGTCAGACTTACTCGGAGCAGTCTGGCAAGATCTGCACGATCTTACTGGCATTGGTATAGTCGATCGTGAGTTTAATACTTTCACTCCTCTCCCAAATGTCCATGAGCGCCGCCAGCGCGGACGATACGACTGTTGGATTCTCATCCCGCAGCATAAGGTTGAGTCGATCAATGAGATCGCTGCCCTCAACAAGCACTCGATCGTGGTCGTAAAGTTTCGCCACGGTGAAAGCAGCCGTCTTTCGTACGTACGGATCGTTGTCCTTAAGCAACGCCTTTAATGGCACGACTGTCGACTCCACAAAATTCCGAACGTGGATGTACGACAGTGTTCGGAGTGCAAGAGCGCGCATGAGCGGATTCGTGTCTTCGAGATCCTGGACTGCAAGTCAGTCAGTCGTGTCTGCAGTCTATTTCGAGAATGGTCGTACTTTCAGCAGGATGGGCAAAGCTCTAAGCGCAACCTCAGGCTTTGCGCGTGCGTAGTTGACCAAGAACAAGAAGCACCTGCCATGTCCATCAGTGCCTCGTTCACGTCACACAGATTCAGACGTCTCCTGCACTCACATCTTCTTGATCTCCAGACTCGGTAGGCCCATCGCATCCACGATATCTGGGAACAGCGCAACCATATCGTTATTGCTCATTGTCATGTTCGCCACAATCTTCTTCAGCGCAATCTTCTTGTTGAGATAGTTCTTGTCCTTCTTCCCTCCCTGCGCCGTGAGCTCTGCGCGTAGCTCAGCCACCTTGCCCTGTGGAGAGCGAGCATAGAGTAAGCTTTTGTAGGCAAATGGTGATGGGTAGTGGTAGGCCGCGACGGGTAGGAACATCATGTTGACTGTGGGCGCAAAGGCCGCGCATATGCATGGGGTGTCGGGTCATGAAGTAAGAGGATAGAAAGGCATCAAAGGCTTGATGCTGTGGTATGGGTGGATTGTTGAAGGTGTTGGAACAACATACTCTAGCAAAGAGCTTCGCATCCTCGCCCTTGGAGCTCATCTTGCCGCCTCCCTGCCCCAATGGGGCTTTTCAACCTGCACAATGCCGCCTCCTGCACCACCCAGAAACGCTTCAAGCCAATGGTGACACCAGATAAGAAGTCTTTCGTCTCGTGATGGGGATAGTGCGGGGTCGAGCGGTCTTGGAGGTCTTCGATGCGCCACGAACGGTACAAGGGAACGGTGGAAGGCTGCTTGCGAGTTCTAGTAAGGTCCAAGGGGTGTATGTTTGATTTATGAAGAAACATACAACGTGGAGTTGAATCAACCACGGTAGCCCAAGCACCACAGACAAGCTTATATTTAGCCTCCGCGCGGAAGTGAATGTACCGGGCTTGGCAGGACGTCAAGCCAGATGTGGGTAGGAGCAATCATCTATCCACTTCCTCTTCCATAGTCACATCAACCAACATGGCGCCTCCACCACTTCAGCCCCAATGGGTCACCGACCTCTCCTCCACCACCCCCTCAAAGCCCAAATCCGGCACCTACGCCGACCCACCCGGCTACACCACCTCAACCGCCCTCCAACCCTCCCGCAACAAATCCTCCAAGAGCGCCGTCGTCCCCCGCAAACAACCCTCCGCCGACGAGATGGACACGCTCAAACTCAAGAAAGCCTGGGAGCTCGCCATCGCGCCCGCCAAGCAACTCCCCATGAACGCCATCGGGATGTACATGACCGGCAACAGCCTGCAGATTTTCAGCATCATGATGGTGTTTATGCTGTTCAAGGGCCCCATAACGGCGGTGCTGAATATTCAGAACACGTTTTCGCGCTTGGAGACGGATGGAAATAGGGGACAGATGATGCTGGCGAAGGCGGCGTTTGTAGGGTGCAATTGTTTGGCGTTGGCGCTGGGGATTTGGAAGGTTAATGGGATGGGGTTGTTGCCGTGAGTATTGGTCTGTTTATTGACGAGACATGATACTGACGTGATTTGCAGTACTACGAGATCGGACTGGTTGGCATGGGAGACCGTGAGGGACCCGATAGAGAGGGCGTACTTCATGCCTTCATACTGAATCGATGTGTTCGGAGCCCTGATTGATAGACCATACCACTTACACATCACTTTCAAGCCCCTAACATTCCACCAGTGGCATCTACAGTCGCCTGCCTTCCTGCTTTGATGAACCATGTCAGCAAATGAAGTGACGTCCCCAACGTCACATCATCTTGGCCAAACATAAAGCGCAAGTGCAGACACCGGCAAGTCTCCAACCCGCGAATCGAACCCTCAACCATCATGCAAAAAGCGCAAAAATTAGAGAAGCCCCATCATTTCTTTAGTTGCCTAATGGCCTAATGAATAGCTCACCACCAGGGGCGATTATTGCTAATCAACTTGCGTTCTGCTTAATGAGATATCTAGCAAGATTTTGACGGGCGAAGAGGTTGAAAACTCAGCTTGCGCCTGGTTTCTCCTTCGGTTGTTATTGGGTGGTAAGCAGTGGATGATTGTATGTCTCTGCTGCTCTTCCGGCGCCGGAGATCAGCCGGGGGATGAGGTGAGGTCAAGGAAGCCGGAGAGGCTGTAGGAATACTGTTCAGATTTGTTTTGAGGGATTGACGTTGGTCAAACATACTTCAGAAGCCAGCCATCTCTCTCACTAAGCCTGCATCAACCCACCCGCGAGCAAAGTTTCTTCCGCTAAATAGCAAAACAGTGATCCACCATATCCTTCCGACAGCGCCATCATACCACGCACTCTCCGGCCGTCCGCCACTCCTCCTCAACTCCAGCACAAGTCTAATAACAGCCTCTTCCACGACGACAGCCAGCCCATTTGAAGCGAAGAAGATTGCCTCACCTCTCGCCCGGCCCCACTGTCCAGCTAGCACACTGCGCACCGAGAACGAATGCACTAGCGCACTGCTCAGGAAGCCACCCACCACTTTGCCGATATCTGCTGGATCCTCTGGCTTCTTGCCGAGCAGCTTTCGCTCTAGCCATTGTCCGGGCCATACGCCGTAGACGAGGAACAAACGCGCGAACAGGCGATGCCAGCCGTAGCTCCAGAAACCACGGACCGTGGTGATACTCCATATGCGCGTCGTATACAGCGGCGGGAAGAAGGCGAATGGAGATGGTGCGAGTGGAGCGCAGATGATGGCGAACATGGAGTGTGCAACCGAGAACGCTACCATCAGGAACGCGCCGAGGGCAGCGGTGAGGATCAGCTGATTCGGCAACGATAGTTGTGTGTCGAACGCAGAAGGCGAGTCGAAAGGGTTGTTGGCGACGGGTGCGAGGTGCGTGATATAAATGCTTCGGATGGTAAGAACGCAGGCCAAGATCGTCGGGAGCACGTGTACGGCGATGCTGTGCAGTCGATTGTACACGGTAGGCAGCCAAGTGTTGTTCGTATGGCGGACGTCGGCAGTTGTCCAGGTGAAGCCCATGCCGCGCATGCTGAGTTCGAGTTCAAGTGCCCAGCTCGCGCGGTCGTGGAAGGTATGTGGCCAGCCGTCCTCTGGGATACCGACTTCGTAGACAGCCTGCATGGGAGGGCCGTTCATGGCGGAGGAGAAGGCATCCATGGCCGAATTTGCTGCGTCTGCTGCGCTCGTTGGCATGTAGTTGTCGAGTGCGAGGGAAGGTCTCCGATCCCAGAACGATGGGGTCGTTGAACTATCAGCGTAGCCCACGCGCTTCTTGCTCGTGTTAGCTGGCGAGACCTTGTCCATTGGGTCCTTCTTGTCTTCGGCGGCTGGCGTCTCGACTCTCGGCCGATGTTCATATCGCACCCGCCGCGGGATGTGATTGAACATATACGGTCCAATGAAGAAGACATCAATGACTCTGCATCCACCATATATACCAACAAGACCAAGTTGGTAATTTAAGCCAATGCTCTGGGGGATGTGGTACGCCAATGGTAGGCGGAAGAAAAGTATGCCAGCAAGAATAGCCAGGCCATTCCGCAACAGTTTGAACGCCAGTATGTCGACTGCCTGAGGTGGCGCTGGTGGTAGAAATAGCAGCGCAACGTAGTACATCAATGGTGGTAGGATGAGAGCCTCGATCCGGATGGGCTCGGTACCGGGGACAGGATGCAGGCCAGGACGAGGCTGGTTTGAGAAGATGAAGCCCATCGCCCGGCTTGGGAGGTCCTTGAGGCTGTCCATGATGGAATTCTATATATCCCAATAATGAAAACAATCAACGACAGTTTGCAGCCTCGCTCCAATGTCAGCTGCCGGGGTCCTCCTCGTTGTCAAACCCTCACGACAGTAGCCAGGCCGTACTGATAGTACATATGCTGTCCCACGCCACCGAGTATGGCGACTCGCGGTTCGGTCTTGGTTCCGGCATGACGAGACATATACACAAAGGAAAGTGGTTGACGAGCAAGATCTATGACGGGTGAAGCTCGATATTGATTCATGCAGGTCGAAACCTAATCTTACCTAGGTACGGTAGAGGCGGGGCAGGTACATATATGAGATCCTTCTCATCCTTTCCCTCTCCAAGACTGGCGATCATTAAGTCGAAGGCAACTCTAGCGATCAGAGACTGTAACTGTACGCCACATTCGAGAGCAGTGTTCCAATTGATCGGAGCCGATGATTCGTCCTGAGCTGCGCAGACGAAGCAGGAATGATGGCCTGTCGAATTGACGGACGCCGGACTTACATTACTAGCCAACGGAGATCATGGTAGGAACTGTGTCCGTTTGGTCTTCGGTACTCGAATTCCATTTCGGCGTAACCATGATAGTTGATGGAGGTCGAGAGGTCGAGACGGTCGTCGTTTGAGGTAAGTTTGCCAGTTTCAACGGCTCAATGGCTGAACGATGAGTTGCCGTAGCCGGTTCGACTGCAGTGTGGTACACATCGTGGCCAGAACATACGCTGGATCTCAAGCATATTCAGAACTGCTCCAGACGGGAAGTAGAAGTCGTCGAAAGAAAGACGGTCGGCGTCGCCGGCCAGATAAGAATAGCCTTTCGACGTTGCTGGAGGGATTATCTCCGTTGTGCTTGGCGTTGTGTTAGCGACAAAACGGCCGACCACATCAAAGATCTGCGACCAGGCTACACCATTCTCGTCCTTCATATATTGCGCATTGCTGAATTGGCAGTACGAGAGAAATTCCAGAGACGAACGATCCCTCCTCCAGCGTCGCGCAGCATGACTTGATCGAGATCCTCGAGCATCCCCAGCAAGCATTCCATCCTGGTGCATTCCTCTCGCTATACCGACCCAATGGCGTACCCTCATTCTCCAGACAGCTATGGACCGCCGCCGAGCTACACCACCCCGACTAAGAATCGATCGCACAATAATGGCGCGACTATGCGACTCTTGCCGATCGACGACGAAGACAACAACAACAACCGCCCGTCCATATCATCCGAGGGTGCCTCGCCCGATGGATCGCCATACGATGTATTTGCGCGAGCGAGAGCAAGGCTGTCCAACCCGGACGTAGGGGAAGAAGGACCACCACCGCCTGCAGTAAACGACAGCGACATCAGCAGTCTACTACGAGAGGTCGAGAGCTCACTGGGGCAAGACAAGCCTGCTTCGGGTGGGCGACTGAAGACCGCAAAGGTGCGATTCAAGTACAAGGGCGAGGACAGAGCCGAGTCAGCTCCAAACTCGGCGGCACCACCAAGACCGTCCTCCCCAGCGCGATCATATCAGCCATCGGTAGCATCCCGGCCCATATCCAGAGCGCCCTCGGTTCTGGACACCGCGCCAACGATGCGACCACCGATCAGCGACCCGCCGTCGTATGCGCCTTCATACCGGCCTTCTTCGCAGGGATCGCAGTCGCCTATTCGGCCATCGCCTGTACGACCCTGGTCTCCTTCGAGAGGCTCCACTGAGTACCCTCGGCCTCCCGCATCGCACGTGCCGTTCGAGCCAGCGGACATCAATGGCAGTCCACGACCAGGGACGCCATCAGGTCAATACACTGGTTCTCCGAAGCGACCACTCCCGCCCGCGCCGCTCTTCGCAGGCGGTCGACCACTGTCATCTGATATAGAAAGAGACGCGCCGGAAGCAACAACAATATCTATCGATGATGATGGAGACGATCCGTTCGGCCCAGCTACGGACGATACAGAGCAGCCACAACGACCTCCGCTCAGACCGCACGATAGCTTTGCATCGGCGTCAACGTTTACAGATGACTTGTACGATGAGAAAGCAGACGATCTGTATGGGCCAGCGCCTGACGGCAAACAAGAGCGACGAGGCGCCCGAGCGGCACAAATGGCGAAGAAAGAGGTGCGACTGATCAACGGCGAACTCATTCTGGAGTGCAAGATCCCGACCATCCTATACTCATTCCTACCGAGACGCGACGATGTCGAGTTCACACACATGCGATACACTGCAGTCACATGTGATCCGGACGACTTCGTTGATCGTGGATATAAGCTTCGACAGAACATTGCCTACTCCGCAAGGGAAACAGAACTACTCGTCTGCATCACAATGTACAACGAGAACGAGATCGACTTCACCCGGACCATGCACGGCGTCATGCGCAACATCTCACATTTCTGCAGCAGAGCGAAGTCGCGGACATGGGGCAAGGACGGCTGGCAGAAGATCGTAGTCTGCATCATCTCCGACGGCCGAGCAAAAGTTCACCCTCGGACTCTGGACGCGTTGGCGGCGATGGGCTGCTATCAATCTGGTATTGCCAAGAACGTGGTCAATCAGCGCGAGGTGACCGGACACGTCTACGAGTACACGACTCAGGTATCGCTCGATGCCGATCTCAAATTTAAGGGCGCTGAGAAAGGGATCGTGCCATGCCAGATGATCTTTTGCTTGAAGGAAAAGAATCAGAAGAAGCTGAACAGCCACAGATGGTTCTTCAACGCCTTTGGCAGAGCACTCAATCCCAACGTGTGCATCTTGCTAGATGTAGGTACGAAGCCCGGAGACGACTCGCTATATCACCTTTGGAAAGCCTTCGATCGAGACTCGAGTGTCGCTGGCGCTGCAGGAGAGATCAAAGCCGCAAAAGGAAAAGCATGGCTTCAGCTGCTGAACCCGCTCGTGGCATCGCAGAACTTCGAGTACAAGATGTCCAATATTCTGGACAAGCCTCTGGAGTCCGTGTTTGGATATATCACGGTCTTGCCTGGAGCACTCAGCGCATATCGATACCACGCCTTACAGAACGATGAGAATGGCCATGGTCCGCTCAGCCAATACTTCAAGGGTGAAACACTCCATGGTCAAGACGCGGACGTGTTCACTGCCAACATGTACCTCGCGGAAGATCGTATTCTATGCTGGGAGCTGGTTGCCAAGCGCAACGAGCAATGGGTGCTGAAGTACGTGAAGAGCGCGACAGGAGAGACGGACGTGCCAGATACCATCCCCGAGTTCATCTCGCAGCGCCGCCGATGGCTCAATGGTGCGTTCTTCGCAGCGGTCTATTCTCTCCTCCACTTCCGACAAGTCTGGTACACGGACCACACCATCGGCCGCAAGATTCTCCTGCATATCGAATTTGTCTATCAATTCGTGCAGCTGCTCTTCACGTTCTTCTCGCTCGGCAACTTCTACTTGACCTTCTACTTCATCGCTGGCTCCCTCGCAGACCCGAAGATCGACCCGTTCGGCCACAACATCGGCCTCTACATCTTCACGCTACTCCGCTACGTCTGCGTCCTCCTCATCTGCATGCAATTCATCCTCTCGATGGGCAACCGCCCGCAGGGCGCCTACAAAATGTTCCTCGCCTCCCTCATTACCTTCGGCGTCATCATGTTCTACAACACCTTCGCCGCCCTCTACGTCGTCATCAAAACCCTCTCCGCCACCCCGGACAACCACCCCACCGACCCCAAAGCCCACCAAACCCGCGGCATCGACCCCTCCATCACCGACAACCCCCTCTTCACCACCCTCATCGTCAGCACCCTCTCCACCGTCGGCCTCTACTTCCTCATGTCCTTCCTCTACCTCGACCCCTGGCACATGTTCACCAGCTCCGCCCAGTACTTCGCCCTCCTGCCCAGCTACGTCTGCACGCTCCAAGTCTACGCCTTCTGCAACGCTCACGACGTCACCTGGGGCACCAAGGGCGACAACGTGCTCAAAACCGACCTCGGCGTCGCCAAGATCTCCAAGAACGGCACAGTGGAAGTCGAGATGCCCTCCGAACAACTGGACATCGACTCCGGCTACGACGAAGCGCTGCGCAACCTCCGCGACCGCGTCGAAGTGCCCAAGCAAGGGGTGAGCGAGTCCCAGCAGCAGGAAGACTACTACCGCGCCGTGCGGACCTACGTCGTTATCGTGTGGATGAGCGCGAACGCCTTGCTCGCGATGATTGTGAGCGAAGTCTACAGCAGCACGCACGTGGGCGACAACTTCTACCTCAAATTCATCCTCTGGACTGTCGCGGGCTTGGCGCTTTTCCGGGCGTGTGGGTCGTGTACGTTTGGGGTGATCAATATTATTCATATGATTGCGGAGGGGAAGATGAAGTTTTTGAACGGGGGTGGGAGTAGTAGGGGGAGTAGCAGGACGAAGACTGTTGTTAGTGGGAGGAGTGGGAAGACGAGTTTTACGGGGTGGGTGAGTGAGGGGAGTAGTTGGGTTAGTGATAAGATGAGTCGGGTTACGCCTAGTAGTATTGGGAGTAGTCTCGGGAAGTGATGAGGATGATGGTGCGAGGTATATTGGGGCGTTTGGGGTGCGTGTGGAAAGGGTTATCTGCAAAGAAACATTTCGTATTCACGAGCGAGATGTCGGGAAGCAGACTTTGTCACGCATGGACTATCGCGAACAGCATTTGTAACATACGATACAAAAAGCAAAGACATCGGTTGAATTTTAAATGCTCGCGCAACATTCGTTCTAGTCGTGTTGGTTGCCTCCATTGCATCTTGGCGGCCACTTCATACGGTCATCCCTTCGACGCCACGGGTCACGTCCGAGTGCGTCTCCTCGAGATCCGCGAACGTAGTCAAGAAGTGGTTCTCCCAGAACCGAGTGCCATCAAGACACTGATCTCTGCAGAGCGCACCAGTATCCTCGGCCATCTCCAGTTCCTCAGTCGCAACACCGACGCTCCAGCCAAAGCGCTCTGCAGTCTCCTGAGCCGTGACACCACGCCCAAACGGCATCGAAAGAACTTCATCGTCGACTGCTTGTTGCGATTGTCGAAGCCAGTTCAGCAAGCTAGCGATAGTCTTCTCATCAGTCCGGCTTTTCTCCTGCACGACCAGAAGGCCACTCTTGAACCGTCGCAAGCGGATCGGAAGATGTAGCGCCTCCCAGATCAGCGCAGCTTTCTCGAAGTCAAGCGGCGAGATGAGTTCAATGCCGTTGCGAGTACGATTGAAGACGGCCCAGAGGTCGACCAATGACATGATACCTCCTTCTTTACGCAGTACGCCTTTCCTGTCGTCTGTGAGGAACTCGGCAAGATTACGTGCTAGCTCCGTGATGTAAAGTGACTCGGAAGCAGTTCCAGTACCCAGCATATCTTTAGTGGTAACGAGTCCCAGTGCTGAGGCGGATTCTGAAAGCACATTTCTCGCCTCGACAGAGTCGCCGTTCGCGTTGTTCTGTGACTTGGCGAACTCCTCCGCCATGGCGATAACCTCTTTGGCCGAGATCATCAGTGCTTCCAGGTCCTCGAAAGCAGTGCCGATCACAGCCTGGTTGTTCTGTCGAAGTTCTTCACCTCTGCGTTCGAGACCAGCGATGCCTACGACTCGCTGTGGGGTGCTTGGTCGTGGTGTGCTGTCGAACGATTGCTGTGGACTTCCAAAACTCGGTGCAGTCAACTGTGCTGGTCGAGGGATTGGTGGTGCGCTCTGCAGTAGCCATTTGCGTTGCACCAGCGCGCCTTTCAGTCGGTCGAGGAAGATTTTTTCGCCACCACCTCGGAAGGAGAATTTGATGGTCTCGATGGTGTCGTCTCCAATGATTGAACTCGACATGGAGGGTCCAGGTGACTCTGGTCGTTGAGGTTCACCTCCAGCAGGTGGCGTCGCAGGCTCACGACTACTCGCGTGCAGAGGCGCGCCACAAATCTCACAGCTGCTGAGTGAAGCATGGTTGCGGAACGTACATCGTGGACATATCCCAGACGGTCCTGCATCAGGTGTTGCATTGCTCTCGAAACCGTTTCGAGCAAGACTATCGGATGTGAAAGAGTTCCGGTTCGGAGTCGCTGCGGTACTAGCTGATCTGCTGGACATGGACGCAATCGTAGCTTTGATCAATAGTGCCAACGGTGGCTTGATGCCGCATGCCTGACACGGTGGCAGAGCAGTATACTGGTTGGCAGTCGACGGATCGAAGCTGTTTGGGACCGGATTCGATAGGCCGCAGATTGGACATACCCAGGTAGCATTCATATCTCTGGCAGGGGCAGGCGATGGACCTGTAGGCTTAGGTATGCCGGGTACGCTCCCGATGAGCGCGTCGCTGGGAGATGCATACTTGGGTATCGGGCTCCGGATCGCCTGCGAAGCTCGCTTGGTCGACTTCGGGAAGAGGGTGATCTTGGGCGAAGACTTGAAGTAGAAGCCGGCGTAGAACTCTGTCCTGTCGATCTCCTTCAGATCTACAGCAACAGAGTATTGTCGAGGGTCCTCGTTATCGACATAGCATACTCGGTGCGATGTCAAGTACGCATGGCCTTTGAAGTGTTAGCGAAGTCCTCAACGGATCGGACGCAGAATACTAGCCATGTTGGTAGCCCTCGATCTTGAATTTGCCCTCGTACAAGCCCACACTATTCTGTACGAACAATAGTAATTCATCGTCATAGAGAGAAGGCCTAAGGGCGGTCGTTAAGTCGAGGTGTCGTAGGAACTGGAAAAGGTTGGTAAAAGATTAGCAGTGTTTTAGACCTAAGTTATGTTGCACCAGAGATTACTCACCATTCAGGCATTGAGCCTTTGCTTGCCGGTTATGTCGCCGAATTTGTACAGTGCCTGTCGACCAAACACGAGTACCTTAACTGTACTGACTCGTATAAGCACTTATGACCTTGTTGATACGTCCTAGAAGGCAGCATCGATCTGATCGAAGAAGTGTTGTTTTAGGACGGTCACGTGGTTTGCTAGCGTGCTTGGCGGCGTTCTGATGTCTTCGACCTCCTCGTCACTCGAGCCATCTTCGACCTTCTCATCACTCACAGCTCTGACACAAGTTGAGCACAGCGACGCAAAGCACATCGCTGCATACACCAGAGTGACTCTATATCTTCTTGTCATCTCCCGCATCACTGCCCAGCGAGCAGCAGTCGCGAGTGGCCACTCAAGTTCTCACCGTCTTTCTTACATCGCGACCACCACCACCATGGAGACAGCACCCGCTTACACCGCGGTCTCGGCGCGTCATACGCTGTCGCGTCCTCCAATGCCGTCTTCACAACCACCACCACAGGAAAAGCCAAAATTCAGTAGGGCTCTGCGAGAATACGTGGGGCGCACGTTCAGCGAGCCCCAAATCCCTGGCGTAGACAGCAAGACGATGCAGGAGAAACTCAAATCGATCATCAACCAAGCCGCCGCGCTTGATGAGATGGATACCAGGGATTGGAACTCTTATCCTCTACCACAAGAGTTCATTTCGCGTGAGATGGAGGACTCTTCGCGTAACGGTGCTCAGGATGCTACCATGACTAACACTAACGGATCACATCTGCCCGTACGGAATAGCCGTTTGACTCCGCCCGTGTCACATACCAAGAAAAGGAAGTCACCAGACACGGACATGACTGGTTCGGACAAAGAAACGACCCCGCCCTGGAAAAAGAAGACTGGAATGAACGGCCTTGGAGACCGCATCACCGGCATGAGCAAAACTCAGGAAAAGAAGCAGAAGAAAGCTGAGATCATGCGATTGAACGCCATGGACGTCGACCCTGCCGTCCTCGAGAAGCGCCGACAGCGGTTCAACAACGTAACACCTGACGCATCTCCTTATATTTCTTCACGTGATGAGTCTCCCACCCCTAGCGGCCCGATCGTAGGCACATGTCAGACACTGGAGAAGAACTACTTCCGTCTCACCGCCCCACCAGCAGCTCACACCGTCCGGCCGTTACCCATCCTTGAGAAAGCCCTGGACCTCGTCCGGAAGAAATGGAAGAAAGAACACAGCTATTCCTATGCTTGCGACCAGATGAAGTCCCTACGTCAGGATCTCACAGTCCAGCACATCAAGAACCAGTTCACTGTCAAAGTGTACGAGCTCCACGCCCGTATCGCTCTGGAGATGGCAGACCTCGGTGAGTACAATCAGTGCCAGACGCAGCTGCGTGCACTGTACAAGTCGAACATGGGTGGCAACCCGGAGGAGTTTGTGGCGTACCGCATCCTGTATTTCATCTACACTTCCAATCGGACCGGCGTCAACGATGTGTTGGCGGATCTAACCACAGCAGACAAGCAGAAGCCGGCGGTGCGGCATGCATTGCAGGTACGCTCCGCACTGGTTTCTGGCAACTACCACAAATTCTTTAGATTATACGAGGACGCGCCGTTCATGGGTCCATACTTGCTCGACATGTTCATCCACCGTGAGCGACTCGCTGCCATGGCCGCCATTTGCAAGACGTGAGTCCACCACAAACGCTCAAACATCACCGCCGCTAACTGTGCTACAGATACAAGCCCGACGTGAGTCTACAATTCCTCACCCAAGAGCTCGCCTTCCACGGCGAGGAAGGAAGCGAAGAGGGCGACGCGGAAGCAGGCGATAGACAGTGCCTCGAGTTCATCTCTCAATACGGTGCGGATTATCTCGTCGATCGAAAGGAGAACGGGGTGCGCGTCATGACCGGCAAGGCTGGCGCGCTCTTCGAGAACGCCCGAGCAGCGGCTTTCCGGAGCGTCGACATCAAAGGTCAGATTTAAGCTAGCAGCACATACACACAATCATCTCTACGACACGAACAGCGGCGCGGTCGCCAGATCAGCGACTGTAGTCACGGCACCCTCGATGGCGCGGTGGAGAGTCGGTGCCGCGGCTCGGGCAATCAGCAACGGTAAGGTCAGTGTTCTCCTCCTTCAGCGACGGCATATGGCGGCGGCAGGCACCGTGGTGGCGGTTGGTTGGTTTTGGGCATTGCGAAAGGGCGTCGGGACTTGGATGGCTCTTGTTTGACAGATACCTAGCTACTTCGCATCAATCAATCACATCATCAATCACACCGTCAAACGTCGTACGTGTATGACCCATCTCGTAACACCGAGTCTTCACATGAAAACGAGCTCCTGGATTACTACGCCTCACACATCATCGAAGGATCGCCATGCCTCACCTTTAATCAAAATTTACGAAGTTCATTTCGGATGGTGGCTTCCACAGCCACCGTTAGGCTGTTCGAATCGCGTGTCCGACGACGAGGATGCAGGATCTTTTGTGTCTCCCGACAGCCGTGTTGCTGGGACGTTGTGCCATTCTCGCTACACGAGGGTGGTGTGGGCGAATGAGAGGGGACGGGGAGGATGGTAGATCCTGGTTAGCCGTTGCGGGCGCTTGGTGCGCCTGTCAGACTTGAGATTGGGAGGGGGGGAGGAAGAGATGTGATGGATCGATTATTGGGGAGGCTGTGTAGGAGGGATGTTTGGAATACCAGTAGTGAATTGTAGCTACGCCAAAAGTACTGTATGGTATAGCAGTGGTGAATAGTGATTTATATTGATGGAGATCAGCAGACTCGTTCTTTGTGCAGGTCAGGCCCACAGCCACGATGGCCAAGCCCCATCCTCACGCAGGGCAAAAGGCTTTGGTCTCAGAGCCTCCACTTCGCACTTCAAGTCTTCAAACTTGCATTCGACACAGACCACCACTGCTTGTTGGTGGGTCCCGAACATCTGCGACAACCGTTGACGTTGTCAGCGTCTTGACAGGGCTGTCCTTCTGTTGCGTTAATTGTACTCGGGGAGCGCAGCCGCAGCCTGCTCGAAGTGGTAGCGCCGGAAGTACCTTACATCCACCTCACGCCCTGCTGTCAAACACTTCTGTGACTACGTCTGCGACACTCGCTTCTACTCTCCACCAGGATTTGGCACTCACACCACTCGGCGCACCGGATTGATTGTTACAGCGTGTCGCGTGGGCGCCATGAAGGTTAGCGACCGGCTTGCAAGCATTCCGCGCGGGCGGGCAGTGTATATACTGACCTCACGCAGTTCCGGCGATCCGTCAAGAGCGAACAGCGCGACTCGGCGAAACCGGTGCAAATCTCGATCCCGCAGAAGGATGCGATAGCCATCGAGCCGCCCAAGAAGGTAGGCGTGGAAGGCATGCGCGATATATGGGTGGCGCATGACTGATATGGGTGTTACTAGGTCATCAAAGCGCTATACGACTACGACGCGCCGAGCGAGCCGCCGATATATCTTTCGTTTTCGACTGGCGATTTTCTGCACGTGCTGAGCCGGGAGAACGACCCGGACTGGTACGAGGCGTGTAATCCGCTGAAGAACGAGAGGGGCTTGGTGCCGGTCAAGTACTTTGACAACGTGGGCAAGACGGTGCGGGATAGTGGCGATTCGACGAGCTCGGCGAGCAAGACGCACGATAGCGGGTATGCGGAGCGCTCGACTCCGCCTTCGCAGGTGAATACGTCGACGAGCATGCCTGCCGATATGGCGATGCCTGGGCACAGGGCGAGCAAGTCTGTGGGGAAGAATGCAGGTGGGGTGTATGGGATGGTTATATACGACTTTGTTTCTGAGAGACCGGATGAGTTGGATGCGAAGGAGGGTGAGGCGATTATCGTTATCGCGCAGTCGAATCCGGAGTGGTTTGTTGCGAAGCCGATAACTCGGCTTGGTGGGCCAGGTCTGATACCTGTGTCCTTCATCGAGATTCGGGACATGACGACTGGGCAAGCTGTACCTGATCCTGTAGAGGCGGTGCGAAAGGCAGGTATACCGAAAGTGGAGGAGTGGAAGAAAATGGCGGCAGAGTACAAGAACACCAGCATACCACTCGGGACTGTGTCAAGCAGTTCGCAGGCGGCGAGTTTGCAGCAGAGCATGGACCGGATGAGCCTCAGCAGCACCTCACAGCACAACGGATCCTACAGCCACGAGAGAACACCCAGCAACGCCTACACATACCAGCAGCAACAAGCGCAGAACCTCTATGCGCCGATCATGGCATCCGTGCCACGCTACACGTACATCGACGAGAAGTTCCACTTCATCGTGCAATGTCAGCTTTCCAACGGCACCCACTGGGATCTATCACGAATATACGAGGACTTTTACGAACTGCAAATCAATCTCATCAATGCTTTCCCGGAAGAAGCTGGCAATGTGCCAGGTACGCCGCGGATATTACCTTATATGCCTGGACCCGTTAGGTTCGTGACAGACAATGTCAGTGAGGGCCGCCGAGCGAACTTGGACGAGTATCTGCGGGATCTTCTGCGGTTACAGCAGCATATCACATGCTCTTCGATCGTGCGGAATTTCTTCGCGCCCCGTCAAGGCGATTATGAGGTTGATGAGAACGCGGAGGACTTTGACCAGCATGCGCGACCAACACAACAGCCTCCGAATAGGTATTCGGCGGCTTCTCAAAGCTCATATCAGAACGGCGCTTTCCAGCAGCCCCAGCAGCAGAGACAACCAGGCCAACAACAATCCGCACACCAATATAACGCCTCCCAAGCCTCGAACGGCGCAGGCCATCAACGCCAACAACCTTCCCAAAGCCAACAAAGCCACTACCGCTCCCCCTCCAGCTACGGCCAAGCATCCCAACCCGGCCTCACCCCGCTCAACACCCAAACCTCCAACCCCTCCGTCAACTCCAGCGCCAGCACAGCACAAGTCAAAGTAAAAGCCTGGTTCGACCGCGACACCTGCGTCGTCATCCGGATGCCGCCGCGCGGGCAGTTCACCTACGATCAACTGTACCAGAAGATCGTTGAGCGAAGGCGGCTGGAGTACAAGGGCTCGGATCAGAACCACGATGATCTGGAGATGGAGTATCGGGATGAGAACGATGGGGAGTACTACCGCCTGGAGGATGATGAGGATTTGGGCGCGGCGGTGGAGCGGAACGAGAAACTTACGCTTGCTGTGCGGGCGGCGTCGAAGGATTGATTCGCGTTCTTGCTTTTGCGTTTGGTTCGCTGTCGCGGGGGCTCACGAGCTTGCGTAATGGATTTTTCGTTTGCTTTGGGAGCTTGGATATCGAACGGAAGTTATGGCGTTCATGAGATGGTGTTTACGGCGCGTGGGCGAGGTTATTTGGGATGGAATGGAATGCGGGCTTATGAGCGATGGGATGACAAAACGGTATGGCTGCGATTATGATCTTGGGCAGTATGTCTTTCGAGATCGGGAGGCGTTTGATGTGTGGGTGGGAGGATTAGTAGGCTCTACTTCGCCGCGAGGCTTTTTCCTATGTCCCCTTTCTCTTTTTGGTGATTGTGAGAGCTTTCTTTACGTGTGCTGGGTTGGGAGGGAGTTGGGTTCGCTGTGGGTAGGTTTTTCCAGGCAAGTCTTTCGTTGCGACCACTCAACTCACTCTTACTCGTTTTGCAGGAGAATGGAAGTGGAGTCGAATCGTGAAGCAGCAGCGGTCCGGATGCGCCGTTCGCAGGTATACCACGACGCAAGACTAGAGGGACGCGAGAGCTAATCGATTGTCTGGCATCAAGACTCTGTTGACCGAGGTCTGTCATTGGGTACATGTTTGGACAGCAGGTGGACGACGAAGTGAAGCGTGTGGCTGGAGACCCCAAGTTTGATATCATACTACCAAGACCTAGACGACGGACGTGCTGAAGGACAGCTCACACATGGACGCCGCATGAGAGTGCTCCGCCGCCGTCTCACTGTTCTCACAGCACATCGACCCCCCCGATCCAGGACACGAGTCCTCAGCCTATCGCAGTCGATTCTGGACCCGAGTACTCAGACCGGCGCAGTCGATCATGGACTTGAGTACTCAGGCCGTCGCAGTCCGCGGTGGGCCGGTGAACGTCCGTGTGAAATCGGCGACCTGCTGGAGCAAATCCATATTATCGGTGACACGACCAAACAGTCCCCAGCCCGAATACTGGTCCAGGTTATCTTCCTCGAACAGCGGGAGAAAGCGCTCGCGACTGAGAGGCACGGGCGACACCGCAAGCTGGCCTCCAGTGGTTGAGAAACCTCTAGCCGCAGGTCTACGAATCGACCATTGTTCCGGTGATGATAGGAGCAGTTCGTTCTTGCTCGAGGCAGGGAGTTCGGAACAGTGCGTGCCGATTGCGAACGATCCGGCCGACGGGGTAGGCCAAGACACGTTGGTGCTCTAGAACGGGATCAACTCGGCTTTGGCGTTCAAGCCGTTCGATTCGACGGTGCCGGCGGCTTAGGGACATCTATATGCGTCATGGCGAGATGGAGTGGTGCACGAGGGTAGCACTGTCGTTTGGGAGGGTGTCGAGACAAAGATTTGATGGTAGTTAGCACACCTCCCTATCAGCGTTTCGAGGATCGTCCTCAGTCACGGTCAAAACACTTACCCACCACCTTCGATATCAGGCCATGAATCCATTAGTTGCCAGTCTTGTGTACGGTATTCCTTACGATGCAAGCCCTCGGTCCCTGGTTTCCTGGATTTCGGGCAAGGCAAAAACGCAAAACCTACAGCAGCCGGTATTCCCACGTGGTCACCCACCGTAGTACTAATCAGCCGGTTGCGAGCTTGAGTTCAGCTGAGCGAACGGGAAGCTCTATATTCTCGCACCTATGGCCGTACGTAGGAGGTTAAACTACCCAGCTGTATATAAAGCTCAAACCGTTGCGTTTGAGCGATTTCGAGGTGGGGTCGCGTGTGTAAGGTAGAATGCGCAAAATAATACACTCCATTCTCGCGGTCAATCGGCGAGTATCGAGCAGTATCCGTTTGTGGGAGCTATCATGTTTGGAATCGCTCGGAGGTCGTTGGAAGTGCACCTGCTGGCTTTTCTCGAGGAGTCTTGGAGTTTTGTTCACGGAGTCATTGCACCTATCCGTAGCAACCTTCATCCACGGGACAAAGGTTTATCCGAATAGCTGGTTACTCCTATACTTCACATCTTGTTGGCCCATCACCACAATTCACGACAATGCCACAGGCTCTGCTTGGTCACTTCGTATATACCTCCCTCAAAGGCCGTGCGTGTGTCGCGTGACCCTACCTTATCAAGCGCATAGACTTACAGCCTTATAGCGCAAATCATGGATGACGAGGAGATACAGATTGTACTTTAGCTGCCTTGAGGCTTCTCATCTTGATGGATGGGAGTGGTGCGATCCTTAGGGCCTGGGCAGACTGGTTTCCTACAGCCAACACCAACACCTCATACCAGCCAAACTGGACCAGTCACGCGAGCATCGGATGTCCTCTCAATGAGTTTCATGCTGCCCATTCGAATTTCGAGGAGCTGCAACAAACATTGGCGTACCAAAAGGACCTCCTCAGGGTTACCGAGTCGAGGCCTCCGCTCGTTATCGCATATCATCAGATACCATACTCGGGCTCTGGAAAGACCAAGCGATACGATGTTCACATACATCTTGTCACCTCAAATTCTTCCTCGCCTAGAGATGGCATGGTCTACCCGACCTTTCCAGCGAAGATTGCTCGATGATACACACCAACGGATACCATGTAGATACTCTTGCTATTTTTAACGTTTCATCAGTCTGCTGAGAAACTCACTACGATATGATTACCTGTAGATCCATTCCGTGGAGCACTGCCCTGGCTAGCACAACAAAGGAACTGAAAGCCTCAACAAGCGGGTTGGCGGAGACTTGGCTCATACTCCATCTGCACTGTTTTAGTTCCAACAGTCATTTGCGAGCCACGCGAAGGCAGCGATTCCCAGTGCTGCTCAGTTCCAGTCCATGACAGAAAGCAGACAACAAAAGTCATGCCAAGAGGCTCAGGAGCAGTCGTCCACGCGAGAGCGGACTGCTATAAGGATGGCCGCCCCCAGCAGCAATTGAGCTTTCGACAACTCCATCACTGCTTTGTCGCTCGTCACCCCTAACTTCTCTGGATTCCTATTTCAGCTCCTCCATGGCGCCACTCAGTTGGCCGATGGCCGCTCTAGGCATGGCCAGCGTTGCAGTTGGCTCTGCGATTCCTAGACCTCGAAAGATCATGGGTCGGGACGTCGCTGAAGACATAGCCTACTACTGCCAGGTGAGTGCCTCCTTCTCCTCAAGTTCTCTACCGTTCTTGGTTAATTCTAACGCTGCTTTAAGGGGTGGGATCTCGCCGACGCTGCGTCGATTAGCAAGCTATGGAACGAAGGTTTGTCATTGCGACGGGCTACTCTCACACACATCTGCTAACGATATGTTCGGCACTAGGTGATAATGCTGTCGGCACAAGCATGGCCAGCTTCGCCCAGGATGTTGTCGGCGATGACTATCCCAATCATAAGTGGGCCGACCACATGATGGAGGTCGCCCAGCCCAACGTCGGAGACAACGGTCTCGGTGGCTGTGGTATCCCGGGTGGAGAGTGTGACCCTAACATCGAGTACGTCAGATAAAGCACTGCCCGGCCATACCTACAACGCTAAGCAACTCACAGATGCGAGGACTTCGCCAACCGTGGATTCGGGGAGCTCTACTGGCCGCTTCGCGCCCTCGTCGGCATGCACTCCAAGCTCAACATTGTAAGTTCGAAGGCTGTGAGGTGCACAGCTGAGACAGCAGCTGTTTTCCGGGCAAGACACATACTAATACTTCTACTCACTGTCGCAGGCTCACGAGTGGCTCCAAGACGCCACGATTGAAAGTATCCTGAGCCTTTCCGAGATTGCGTCAGACTTCACAGGTACGAATTGATGGCAAGAACCCACAATGTGTCAGACATCTTCTAACCTTTCGCCCGTCGTGATTGTAGCACCTCCAGCAACAACCAGCATGGACAGCCTGGCTTCAATGTTCGGCGCCATATTTTACTTCGTCGGTGGCGCCGCGGGAATGGGCGCCGTTGCTGCCAGCGCTGCTGCGACCCGAGCTGTGTCGCAGTCCTCCAGACTGGGCGTAAGGGAAGTCCCTCGTGTCACAGCACTATACTAATCATGCGGTCACGACAATAGAACCTGAAGGCATCAAGGTATACCGTCGAGACTAAGTGGCGAGGTAGCCCTGTGCAGCAAAAATTACTTGACAGTCTTGACGCAAGGATTGCAAATGCTCAAACAAGGGCAGATGAAATTGCCGCTTCAGGTGCATCCCTCGGTACCTTCGGCGCTGCCACAGTAAGAAACGTATCCTACACGATGCCGGGATACCTCGCTAAGTGATTATACAGTACTTTATTGGTGGGACTTTCGGAATCGTAGGCTTGGGCTACGACCCCGAGGTAAGCTTTCCGAAAGGCTTACGAGTTGAGAAGTCTTTAGGACATGTTGACTCATTTCTTCGCAACAGACCGACGGACAGATCATCGGTGGCGATCTCGAGCCTGCGCTGCGCAGCCTGTTCCAACAAGGCCGCGACTATCTCGAGTCTGTCGGACGGATGGCGGCCGGCCATGCAGTGGATGGCACAGACTACAATCTGCTTCCTGGTCAGGTAGGCAATTGTTTTGCTTCCGACTCCGCTCGATGGCTGACTTGTGTGCAGAGAGGCGGAGCTGAATACTGGGAGGAAAATGCTATAGCATATTTCTACAACGATGTAGGTCTAACGATCGTTGCTTCGCGTAAGCGTTATTCTTTGCTAACCACCGCATCTCGTTACAGGGCAGGATGCTACTGAGCGAAGCCGATACGACCTTCAACGACACTATCAAAGATGGTAATGAACTGATGAGGAAACCCCTCCTCTTCTCTTGCAATTCACTGACTTCTTTCTCTCGTGCTTCACAGCGTTCTCCTCATTCAAACCTCGCGTCGTTGACATGGCGATGACGAAGTCAAACTTTCACGTCCTCGCTGAACCTGGATATGAAAGTGAAGAGCAATGCACATCTCTCGGATCGTTTGGCACACGATACATTGACGGGCTTTGCACGAACCTCTGGCAGTGGTGAGTTTCCCTCTCAAACATGGGATCTCTGAGTCGTTTGCTGACGGGTTCTCCTCTCATGCTCGTAGGTATCCAGACGGGACAGGCTGCCCAGAGGGTTCCCCGGACCGTTGCCAGTACATCGTAATGTCGGAAACCCAGCACAAAGCGCTCACCGACAAATACGGGTACGACATTTACACCTACATGAAATCTCAGATCGACTGCGCGAAGAGCGGAGGCACACCTGGAAAAGCAGACTTCGACAACCTTCTCGAGGACGGGGCAACGCCGCTGTAAGCAAATGATGATGCACAACGCATTGCCTAGGCTGTATACTAACTGCGAGCCTTTCAGGTGCTGGTTTGGCGTCGAGGCTCACAAGGGCACATGGGCATGGTCGGGAATTGCTGACACGCCTGGGGACCAATCATTCGAGACTGAGGACTGGTGAGAAGGGCAAACAATGCATAACTCTTGTTTGGTATGGCATGGTTCTGGGGCTACCTGGTCATGTGAGGGAGGAGTGGGTGACGGATGTGGGAATCTGGGCTACTTGCACAGACGATCTTTGGCGCCTTTGGGGTGGAAACTCTTACCTTCGCGCCAAGATTCTGTGTCGGCGCGGTTGGAGGTACATTCTCAGGGCAAAGTCAGTTAGACTTCTAAGCTTCAAACCATCTAGGTCTCGTATCTCCATAGTTGAAGCGCGAAGTGCTGCTGCCGCATTCCCGCCCTGAGTGCAACCGTGGAGTTATTTCACAGGCAGCGTTATCTCCACTGTGTAACGCCTCCCATCACCAGTCAATGATCCATTCGCTCGCTCCGCTCTCCCAGAACTCATCGCAAGCCGCCTTCAACCCGAAATTGTTCCTCAAGTCATCCATCCTCAGCGGATCTCGTGTCAGCGGATCAGTCGGACTCCGCTTCAAGTGCTCGTAAATTGTCGCTCGCTCGTACGAGTGGCCCATTTTCGTCATGACCGGATCGTGCATCGGCTCAAAAGTGATCATATCAATGAGATGGTCTGGTATCTCCCTCGGTTTGTGATTTGCTGGGTCGACGATGGCGAAGACTGTCTTAAGCTCGGCTATCTTGTTGTCGAAATTGAGCATGATCTCCTGGTTCCGTTCCGAGGCTTCCACCTGGCCGAGTGTTAGATTTTCGAGTTGTCGGGATACATCGTCGAGGTCGCGTTGCTTGTTGGTTTCCAGAGTCTCCTCCAGCTCCGCCCGCAAGTCTCCTTGACGTCGTAAGCGGTCTCGGTCTCGGATGGAAAACTTAGCCTTCTTGCACTTGAGCACGAAGGCGGAGAAGGTTTCCAGGTCTTTGGGGGAGATCTTAGCAGCCGGGGACAGAGGATACCGGACTTGGTCATATGCTGTCAAGGCCGAGGAGAGCGCTTCATGTGGATGGTGTAACGCCAACTGAGCTTGTGCTACAAACGCATGTGGTTTAGCAAAGAGCCTGTTCCGAGGAAGAGATGTGATACTGCCTTACCTAAGAAATAAAAAGCTTTGTGGTTTTGACTGTTGGCGCCTGTGATCTCGATGCTTTTCAAGCAGTCGTTGACAGCACCGTCCCACCTTTGTAACTTCAGTCGTACATTCGCCCGGTTCGTGAATATGAGTGGGTTCCGAGAGTGCTTTTGAATCGCCTGAGTGTACCAATCTTCAGCTTCGATGAACTGGCCGTTCCGGAATGCCGCGTTGCCTTTCTCCTACAGAAGGGCAAAATGGTTAGCGAATGTCTTAGACAAGCTCGGATTATGCCCATCAATCTCGGACTTTTAGGTCATCGGCTAGGTAAGACATAGGTTCCTCGGGATTCGGTACGAGAAGTGTTGGAGTGATGTCGTCGGCGGCAACGTTGTGCAAGGGCGGCAAGAAGGAACGATGTCGCGTGCCGGCTGGCCGTGCGAAGCCGAAGCAAGCAAGCAAGGCTGGTCACCTTCTAGAACCATCGAACATGCAGCATCTGTCAGCTCACCCAGTCACATTCACTCGCCGACATCCATCATCACGCCGAGCCTCACGAATGTGAATTGCACGATGCCACGTGATGCAAAGCGGCCAACAACATATCGTGCAGAGGTCATGGAGCGAAGCCCTTCCGCCCCACCCCCTTGGAGCGCATGACTCCTCCCGAAGCATTATTAGGCAGAGCTCGAAACGTGGAGCTGTCGCAGTAACCAGCCCAAGTAGGAAAACAATCTCGCGTTCGGCCCGTGGATCTGTGGGACGTAAGACTCGGATACGAGTCACACGACCTCCACGATGGCACTCTCCTCACCTGTTTCCGGGCTTACCAACTACTATCTCCGACACTCGCATGTTGTCTACCTCCAACACATCGACATCTCTTGGCGAGACACGATTGTACACAAATGGAGTAATTGACGGCGTAACCATAGCCCATTAGCACTCAGCGTAGGTCTCAGAATCGCTACCGAGCGTAGGTCCTGAAGAGAGTGTAGGATTGGTATATATATCGCCATCTGCTCCCCTCAGGACAACCCGCAATCAACATCTACAGCAGCAGGATCACCAGCAACATGTCTTCGAACAGTCTTATCACCCTCATCACAGGAGGTTCGACTATGTCTCAGTCTTCAGGAGTCTGACCTACTGCTAACATTCTATCAAGGCAACTCTGGCATCGGAAAATGCTTAGCCGGACTACTGGTCGAGGATGCCAACCGCCATGTCATCATCACGAGTCGCTCAGTGGACAAAGGCAACGCTGCGGTGAAAGAGATCGAGGCGTTGAGTCACCCTGGCAAGATCGAGATGATGCAGCTTGACCTTACCCGTCCCGAGTCCATCACAAAGCTCGCCAAAGATGTGGAGAGGAAGTACGGGAGGTTCGTTCATCGCCAGCAATCTTTCTTCAGGCATCTTTACTAACGACAAGTCCAGACTCGACGCGCTTGTCAACAATGCCGCAATCGGCGACTTCCCAGAAGGCATCAGCCTGTCCGACCGAATGCAAGAGTCCTACAGGACCAACGTCACTGGCCCGCTCCTTATGCTTGAGGCATTCTGGCCCCTTCTCATGAAATCTCAAACCACTCCTCGGGTCATCAACCACAGCTCCGGTGCCGGGTCCCTGACGGTAGTGAACAACATGCAAGATTGGCCGCATGGCGAAGTGCCAATCCCCTACTTCTGTAGCAAAGCCGGCTTGAATATGGTGAGCGCCAGCTGGATCCTGGCCCATAAGAAGGATGACTACAAGCTGTTCACATATTGTCCTGGGTTCACGGAGAGCAACCTTGGTCCGCACAACAACCAGGCATCAGGCGCGCAGCCTGTTGAGAAGGGTGCTAGGCCGATGGTTGCTATCCTGAATGGCGATAAGGATGCCGAGCATGGCAAGTTCTTGAACCATCAGGGCGGGCAACATCCTTGGTAAGAGAGTTGGTTTCGTTCGGATACATGGGCATATATAACTTGCAATACCTTCTGACACATGGATTGGACAATAATCCACCACCTGCAATCCTTCGCCTCGAGTAGCGCAATTACATGAGCGCAATGGCTCCCAGGGACAATGCCGCGGTCTGCACACCAAGCGATACGTTAAATCGAAATTCTTGTGTCACCGAAACATGTCCAGACCGGCTCGTCCACAGAGTAGCAGCAATTGATCCTTTCCATAAGTTTGTTTGGAAAGACGACGTATTCGCGAGGGCCATGCAGCTGCGCCTGGTGTGGCATATGCAGGTAGGCATGCGTCTAGGCTGCAACCAACATTACATTCGCTTTCAGTCCCTTTCTCGTAATGGGCGTATTATTTCTAGAAAATAGTCTCGTCAAACGAAAAGAAAGAAGTCGAGGCAAGCACAGATAGCTTCGAATTATTACCTCCGCAAGAAAGAACCATCGAGCCACAATTGCCCGACCCCAAGGCTACACCGTACGAAGTGCGCGAATATTTAACCCAACTACTGCGATATAAAGGCCTTTCCCAAGACCAAGCGCAAACGATAGCTGCGAAATGGACCTTCGGGAGCGGCAAAGAGCTACGCCTGTACCCGTTCGAAATGTACCGGCAGGTCTTCGGTCCAAACCAAGAAGAGGTGTGGTCGGTGTACATGGCAGTCAAGCCAGCCTTCTACAGGAAAGACAGGGAGCGTGAACCCGATACGAGTTTCAAGTGTAAGTCTGAGAGTGGCAATCACCTCTTCTCTCCTGCAAGCTCCGGATGGCTGACCTGAATGATGAACATCAGGACGAAGAGGGTTGGATGGTGTACATGGCAGTGAGAGTTCCTTTCTACAAAAAAGATTGCGAGAACGATCTGAGCCAAAAGCAAAGAGGTGAGCAAGAGCAGCAGTGCTCGCTCCGTTTCGTCGAATGCCGGCTGATGTGATGTGGCAGCTGCTTTGCTCGTCCTCTTCATCGCCATCTTGGGCGGTGGGTTGACCCTCATGATGAGTGCTTTTAGCAGAGGCAAAGGGGGCCAAGCATTTGCTGGACTTGGGCTATTGTTCGTTGGTTTCCTTGGGACCCTCACCTTCCTGGTGGAACTTGGTTCTGATAAAGATCCGGAGCGGAAGGCCGAGAAGGAGCTGCAGGATCAATGGCAGTCGAAGTCTGGTGAGCCTGGTACAGGCGGAAGTGGCACGTCTTGAAGGATATGATGGTGGCTGTTGTCGATGAGTTTCTGTAACCGGTATGAGTAAGATTTTCCACAGCTGGGAGTTCAGCAAGTCTTTTTCGTGCGCACGCGACTTGATGCGATCAGGAAGGAGAAGGAGGAGGTGATGAGGTATACAGAGCGAGAGTAAAGAGTAAATATTCCAAGCAGCCATTTCTTCAGCCCTACGGCAACGCCATGACCCTCCTTGAACGCCACCATCTTGGCCTTGGCAGGTACGCATCCCATCTCACTTCAACAAAACGTAGAGTGCCTTGCCAGGACTTCACCACCACGGATCCGAACTACTTCACCGACCGTAACCACTTCTTCCACGACCGCCCAGCACTCCCGCCCGCAGTGATGCTGCTCTACTACTCCCTGGCCGCATTCCTGCTCGTTGACCACTCCTCCGCTCAGTCCTCTGCCGCCACCGCCGCCGCAGTACCTTCAGCGGCAGCTGGGACTGGTACATGGCCTGTGGACCTTGTCGGTGAGCAATAGCACGCGATTGTCATACCCGCACATGCTGATCTGCCCAGGCACGTGGACAAGTAAATCCCGCGCCGTCCTTACAGGACCTGTACGTAGTAAACACATCTCCGTACACCCCGGCGCATTCTAACAACCCGTGTAGGGCTTCTACGACCCCATAAACGACAATCTCCTCGAGCCCGACCACACGGGCATCTCCTACTCCTTCACCTCCGATGGCCACTACGAAGAAGCCTACTACCGTGCCATCGCCAACCCCACAGCCCCCGACTGCCCCAGCGCCATCATGCAATGGCAGCACGGCAGCTGGACCTTTAACGCCAATGGCAGCCTGCTTCTCCAGCCTATTTCGGTGGATGGACGACAGGTTACAAGCGACCCATGCAATGACCCGAACCACAGTGTTTACCTGAGGTACAACCAGACGGAGAATATGGAGGTGAGTTATTCCACAAAGCATGACAGCAGGTCACAGCGTAGAATGGTGCTTATAGTATGACACAGAAATATGCCGTATACGAGGACCCATACCACGGCATCCCGCGCCTCGACCTCTATCAATTCGACGGCACCCCCATTATGCCGCTCTATCTCGTCTACTCGCCTCCGATGATGCTTCCCACTACTACACTCAACCCAATGACCAGCGCAACTGCGACCTCGGCTAGCAAGCTGAAGAAGCGAGGGCAAGGTCTGCCAGCAGAGGTGCCGATCAACTGGAAGGAGAAGCTGCAAGCGAACCCTGACAACTTGGGTATGGTCAAACATATCAATGCCGACAAGCTTTGGTGGATTGGTTTGGGCATGACGGGAATCGGTGGGTTGCTATATCTGGGGCCGAGGAGGATGGGGATACAGATATGAGAAGTGCTGGGATATGGGGCGCCATGGAACATTTGTGACTTTGTATAGCATGCATAAGCGAACGGTGGGGCTAAGGAGCCGGCGTGCTTTGTTCATGGTCAATGCGGCGCCAATGGAGTATGCTGTGGTCTGGACCGGTCGCCCGGGTAAGGTTTGATATGATATGCATAGATGTGACTGCTGAATTCAAGCTTTTCTAGAACAACATGGATGTTTCTGATCTCGTCTGGTCTTGATCTTCACAGGTCTCTTGATTGTCGAGAGCTTCCTGTCCAATGCAGTTCTGGGATGCATCTGAAGCCGCTTCGCTTTTCGTCTTCGCCTCCACCCACCCTCACCTCACGAATCTCGCCAAAATTGAAATTTCTCAAGACCTCCGACCATCGCCAAGCACATTGCTGCCTACCGACCCTTGAAAGCTTGAAAGATCGCTTCCTCGTCTCCACCGGACTAAGTCTCGGAATACTTCTCTCCATGTCCTTCACCAGTCGCCGTCCATGTCACTGTTCTCTACCATCCCGCCGCCTTTCCGCGCCCTTCACGCTTCGCCGGTCCGGCTTTCGTGAACGTGCTCTGCATCTCCTTCGCGAGCTCCATGTCGCCGTGCTGCAAGATTTGCGGCTCGTTGTTCTCTGTGGTCGGAGCAGCAGCCGGTGTGGTGTTGGATTGAGGCTTGGCGGCTGACTGTGCGCCGGTGTGCTTCTTCGTGAGGTGCGTCTTCACCAGCGCCGGCTTCGAAGCAGCCGACGTCGTCGTAGTCACCCTTGGCCGAGACCGCTTGACGGTACTATTCGTGCTCGCCACTGACGCAGGAGCAGGCTTCACCGTCTCCGCACCTTTTACACCTGGCTTCACCATCTTGCCGCCAACAGCTGGAACGGACTTGCGCACTGGTCCTGTTGGCACCACCTCCGGCTTGCGCTGCAAGCCCGGGCTCCTCTTCAACGCGATCAGGTAGTCATAGAATCCTTGATCGTACTCAACACACTCTAGATACTCCCACCACAGCCTCAGACCTGGCTCCTCATCCGCATCCGCCTTCGAGAAAGCCTTCATGAGCGCTTCGGTGGTCAGAAGCTTGACTTTCATCTCTGCCTCCTTCCTCCAGTCCTTCAACATCAGAGCGTGGATGTCCAGCTTCTTACGCACTTTCTTCTCCAGCGCAGAGCTTGTCTCTCCTCCGCCAGTCACAGCTGACGCCAAAGCAGAGTCGTTCGGCAAAGGTCCACCGTACTGCGGCTTAGGCCAGAAATGCTCCATCAGCGCCTCGGTGACCCACTGTGGCCTCCCAGCGTCCGCGAGCTGCTCGGCCCAGAAGTGGCGAACCTGCTCCGGGACGTCGGTCATCACACGCTCCTGGTCCAGCTTATCGCTGAATCTAGTCTGCGAGTAACTGCCGTAATAGACATAAGCGGGCCAACCATCCCTGTGCACAAACACTGGGGCCTTGACGTAATTCTCCTCTCCCGGCGCTTCTGCTGAATCATGCTCCGCATCCTTGAAGAACGCGGTCAACTTCGCGCCATGCTCGCCTGGGTTGGCCGGCAGGAAGGGCTCGTGGGTGGACTCAAGAAGCCAGTACGACTTGCTTAGCAACTTAGTGGCACCGGAGACGAAGAAGAAACCCGGGGACCACTGGTTGCCGCCGAGGTTCTCGATCAGGAAATCACGGGTGAAGCACTCGATAGCCTCGGGCTCATCCTGGCTGCCGCTGAAAAGAGGAACGTTGATGGTGTCGGGCATCTGGCGCACTGCTAGAGGGATCCACTTCTCTGCTGGAGGTGTAGTGGCTGTTGGTGCACGCGGTAGTGGTGCTGTCGATGCGACTTCCGCGATGGCACTGCTGATGTCCTCGTCGATCTTCTTGAGCTCGATGCTGGCAGCATGGACCTCATCTGTCTTCGGCACCTCCTCCTTAGCAACTTCTGGCTTGATGATCTCCACTGCTGTAGTCTCCTTGTCGACTTTCGTCCGGCGTACTGGCACATGAGTCGGTGTCTCTGCAACATTGCCACGCGGCTGCCGAAGTCCAGTTACACCAGCCAAGACTGAGTCAACCTTCGTCTCCTCAGCCACGCCATGGGTACGACCGAAATGCGTAAGTAAGTCTTGAGCGGTACCGAACTTCTCGCCGCAGCACGCGAACTCCACCTTCACTAGGTCCTGGCCATCAGACCCCTTCGGTACCTCGAAGGCCAGAAGTCTCTTCTCGACAGCCGAGACAGCAGGAGTGATACCACAGAGCACATTCGCCTCCTCACGCAGCCTCGCCGCCATCTTCTCGCAGTCATCAGCTTCTGTGCAATAGTGCTCCGCTATGACCTCTTTGCTGAACCGTGCCTTGAAGTCGTCGGATGGTGGACCGATCATATCTGCCCTAGGGGACCGGGTGAGAGCGCCGGACTCCTGCTGCTGACGACTCATCACCCCCTTCAGCTCCTGGATCTCGTCCTGGAGTAGGCGGATGTCGTTGCAAGCCGCCCCCTTCACCGTTTCGATGGCCTGGCTGTTGGCTTTAACCTTGCGCTCGAGAGTGACCACGTCTTTGGTGTGATCGAAATGAGTGTACGTAATGTACCTCTGCATCTGAGCCAGTTCCGCGGAGACTGCAGCTGCCTTGTGACCGCTGCGAGGTGGAGTTGGGAGTGGTGCTCCGCTGAATTCGTAGGGTTGAAGCTCCATACTGGTCGGCTGGAAGCTTGGAGTTGAAGGGTTGAGGTAGTGGTTGTGGTGCATGTGTTGCTGAGCCTGGTTGTGGTGTTGAGTATAAGGGTGGTCCGGCCGGTGAGACTGCTGTTCTTGAGCCCACTTGCTTCTCATCATGGAGGCACCGGAGAAGGCCATTGTGTCCAGGTGAAACTGTGTTGATGGGTAGAAAGTGATATGTGAGTCTGAGGATGTGGTGATGTTCAAGCTGGGTGGGATTGGAAGAAGCTGCTGACCACTTGCGATAGAAGTGGGTGGCATAAGATGCCTGGTGATGAAGATTAATGACCAGAGATAGAGTAAGAGAGTAAAGTCCGATACGGGACTTCTTTTTGGTTTGTGAGCTCAAGGAAAGGGTGGCTTGTTCGAGATGTAGCCAGTCGTGTTGAGCGGACTAGAGTCAACGAAGAGAAAGGGTTGTTGAGGTCAGTGTTGCTTGTATTGATAGAGCAATGGAGGATGTTGAGAGAAGGAAGTTGTCGTGGATGAGGTTGAAGAAGCAACAATAAGAAGGGCCTTATATATGGCCAAGCACATGACCTGAAGGTTGAAGCATATGATAAGTAAGAGAAGTGAATGAGATCGTTAAACACATGTGAACTGAACAGCAACTAGTTCAGTAAGCAGTTCATGAAGCTGATGGGGTCTGTCCAAAGGCACACGAATGAGCATTAGTATGCTTATGAGAACCAGAAAACCATAATTACGCGTAGTGATGGAGCTGAAAGTAAATCGCGAGATAATCGTGAACGCAACACGTGAGTTCTCACCTCATGTCAAAGTCACATCTGTCCCTTCTCGCTCCACGGTATGAACCTGAACTTCTCTCAATGGACGCTCCACTCTACTGCGTACAAGTCTCAAGATGCCTTCCAAGCACAACCTGGAGACAGCTACGTGCGTGCGTTCTTCGTCTACATCGTCGAAGGCCCGATCGGACCGATGGGCCGGCCGACTTTGTTAGTACGGCGTGAGCTGACAAGAAGGCGGACCAAAGATCACGCAAGATGGCTAGAACTCGAAAGGGTCTTGAGCTTCGCCATGCAATCAAATCTCGAGGTGGACGGCCAGCGAAAGCAGCCTAATGAGCTCGGGTTGCCTGGCGAGTATCTCCAGACTACTTCTCTGGAGAGTTCTTGTGAGTGTACAGGATGGTACTCGAAGCCGTCGCTGATGGGCGCACAATTTGAGCATCTGCATAGAGCCACGCAGTTCTAGGCTGCGCGATGGGTGGCAACGATCCTCTCGCGTTCTCTGTAATAAGTCCAGATGTGTTGCGAGCAGCTTGTGCATATCGTTACACAAGCATGCTTGGGCTTTATACGTGGTCTGGCGTGTGCAACGTGTGCTCGGTCGTCTGCGAAGCCATTCGCCCAGGCCCGTAAAGTATGCTGCTTCGGGTTGACAGTGACCTGGCGATATTAATGGGGTTGCACAAAAGAACCTCGAGCCTGGAAATACCAAGAAACATCTCATGACCTCTGTCAGACCGGACCAGCGTTTGATGTGCCGAATTTAGATTGCGGGTTGTTGGTCAAGCCAAAGAGGAGTTCGGTGCTCTCTCATCATCGCTTTCGTACGAATCCCATCGCCTTCACATCTCCCACGCCACGGACACGGCGAAGCGCAAGCACATGCCACTTTTGAACATTCCTGTGTATCCGTGGCATCGTCTGAGGGTTGCCATTACGCTCGTGCTGACATTTGTTGTCAAGGGAAAGGTCGAAGTTGGGTCGCTAAGTGCGCGAAGCCCTTCCTTGCAGTTTCACCATGCAGCAGCGATTGGTTGAAAGCAGGTTCCAAGGAGGCAGGAATACGAGGCTTGTGTGACTAGAAACAATAATTTTAAACAACGTGCAACCTCTTTTAGCCTACAAAACCAGTGTCTTGCCTGCGAGGATAATATATCAATTCGATACCCGGTTTAAGAAGTCAGATCAACCACACACCCAACACTTCGACATCATCAACATGCGTTACGGACTCGCCTTCCTCAGTGCTGTTGTGTTGGCAGCAGCGGCACCTGGAGCAGAGAAGCAATGTGTCACGACCATCGGCCTACCCGGAGGGTGCTGTCCTCCAGATAAAGAGACGACCTCCACTGTTCTCGTCGATTGCAAAGGTATGCTTTCACTTCAACGTACATCGTCGAGGTCAGACCATTGACACTCCACAGGATGCTCCATCACCTCAGTGACGACTGGCATCCACTGCATGATGATCTGTCCGACACCTGCTCCCATCGAGCCCGGCTTAACGACAGTAACATCGTGCTCTGCGTCAGAACCCACCATTGCTCCGCCAGTAGTGACTTCAACCCCGGTGGCCAGCTCCGTAACCGGCTCCGTGGGCATTGGCGGTCCCGGCCTCGTCGCTTGCACCAAAACGATCACGAAGCATGAGAAGCCGCAGTGCACGTACACGAAAGCTGCACACACGTCCACCTACAGCAGTGACTGCTCCTGCTGCGAACTTACAACTACGACCATTGCAGCCGACTACGCGATCCGATGCGCGAATCCAGTGACGACTATCTTCAAGCAGAAGAGGACGGCGACGGAGACCGTATGTGCGACGTCGACTTCTTGCAGCATCTACTGGTGAGCAGTGGAGGACTTCGTAAGGGCGTTCTGGATGCTGGGTACCGATGTGATGGCTCGCTGGTCAGCTGTAACGATTGTTTGTTCTTTTCATGCCTGAGACTCGTTGGTATTACCTGTATTGCCGATCAGCAGTTTGTAGATGTGCAGTTCTGTACCTCTACCAGACTACAACTCCCGAGCAAGGCGAGCACGCCTGACTACCTGATGCTGAGTATGCGGAGTAGCGGCAAAGAACTCCGATACTCGAAGATGAGGTCTGGGTAGAGTACGAGTGGTCTAGTATCGTGCCCGATTGTACTGATCCTGACACAACATCGGAGGCTACCGGCATGGGCGCTGCGCTGGCTCCTGCCGTATCGAGCGCATCGGGTGGTATACTCTGTTGCCTAGCAATGTTCTACCAGCCTCAACCATGTGTTTCGGCCAGCTACCCTCTCTCAAGATCTTTCTGTTGTTTGCAGCTCTACTGGAGCTGGCCACCGACGATCCGGTCCGATGACTGAGATACGCGGTGGGTGACTGCGCATCGTTCGGGCTGGCATGCTCAAGCATAAAAAACTCCGCAGCCGACATTCGACCACCTAACCGAACAGTAAATTATCGTGGCGTGACGCGGCTTCCTCCAGAACAGCTGAGCGCCATGGCGTATGTGGTACCGTGGTTGTGGTGAAGACATGTGACCAGGCAACAGATCGTTCGTCCGCCGACAGGTATGCCATGCTACTGTTATCTCGTGGTCTTGGCCTTCACATAGTTCCAGCCTTCTGCGTTGATCTCTTCTCCAGTCGGGAGGGGTGATAGGTTGTGGTGCGTAGGTGTGACCGCTCCTTACGAACGAAAGTGAAGTCTGTCACATCTGCATGGCATATATCGTGTAACCCTGGCCAACGTGTCGGGACAGGGGCTACTACGAGTTGACACGTACTGGCGCCGGCAAAATGGCAGATAGCGTGGCGGTATCTCCGCAAACAGCTTACTGTCATGCAAGCACGCATCATTTCCATCGCATGATAGATAATTTTGTCAATCTGCAGTTGAAACAGCTCGTGCGATATGCGATGGACCCCTACCACCACGCCCTCAACCTGTCTAATGTTAGCAGCTAATATTATACCCTGATGGTGGTAGATGGAGTCACGCTTGGGCGGACCATTGCGGGAGAGTAGTGCAACCTGTCACTCTTCTGCCGTCGCCAATTCGCACCATGGCAAATGCAGCATGACAGCACATGCATGCACTAACATGGCTGAGTCCGGGTACCATAATGCCGGAATCAAAAGTGTTCGAGCTGCTTGGGGCACTTGCCTTCTTGCATATCTGATAGGTGATAGACGATAAATCATGTCCGTGGACCACAATGTGCACGTTCTCTTGCGGTCGACCTCAAGTGTCAAAGACAGATCCAAGGCTTGTTCGTTGCAGAGTACGCCGTCTGCATAGGTGGCTCGCAAATCTGTGGCGTGGACAAGGGTCGGGGGGTGACATGCTGGACCCAACTCCGTAGTGTCCCATCGCCGCGTTTCGCCCGAGATGCGTTGAAGGCACCGTAGCTGTCAGGACTTATCGTCTGCTCGATAAAACCACTAGAGGTCCCAACCACTTGGGTCCGGCTGTAGCTTAGCGACGCAAGAGTCGGAGGCAGGATCCTAATCCTGAGCATATGAAGTGTCCCACAGAAGGTACGGTACCCAAGGATCGGTCTCCTGTAGCTAGCCGGACCAGTACACAAAGCTGTGCTGGCTGTCCTATCTGGTCCAACGATCCGCCGCGCTTATTTCTTAGGCGCAGCAGATGTTCGCAAATTCAATGTAAGCGCGGGTGAATGGTCAGGTGCCCCGTGTAGACTGTTAAGCGTGGTCACCGCCGCGTGGGAACATGGTGTGGTATCAGCCAAGGTACTCACACCCGAAGCGTACCGTATCCCACACGATGTGCGTCATGGTCTAGGAGACAGTCGATTTCCAGAGTCCCCTTCACCTTTTAGGCTTCGCTGGGCAAAGTCCTCATTACCGAGTGGTCGGTTCGACCTAGCGTCAAATACCGCTCAAGTGGAGCACTATATCCACGTTGGTGGGACATCGGGTGTCTCACGAAGGCCATCGTTCACATCGTCTGTGCTACACTGGCGAGGATCTAGATGGCCAACCAGGTTCCACAACCAACCGACGACCGGGTGACTGACATTGGCCGTCGTTTGTTCTCTCAGTTTGCGTTGGAGAACAACGTCTATTGTGTGCCGGTTGACGTGGTAAGTAAGACTTTCGATCGTGCAACAGATCGTCCGAAGCATCGTGTGTGACGCTCTTGCGACTAACATATCGGCCTCGAAAGGAGGAAAAGGAGAGAGTCGAAGAGCTGGACTGCGTGCTCCGGCAGCTTTTCGGGGGACAAGTCGTCTTACCGCCAGCGCTCCGAACAGCGAACGATGATGAAGATGGTGACGAACCACCCGTGGTCCTGGAGTGCGGTTGTGGGTCAGGAGTGTGGATAGAACGCTTGTTGAGCGAGTACTCGGAAGACTGTGAGGTCAGTATCTGCATCTGACCCTCGGCTAGTAGTGTCTCATGCGCGAGTGTTTCACATGGCTTTGCCGTTGCAGCAAGCCTCCTTGAAAGGCTGACGTATCCGTTCCAGGTCACCGGAATCGACATCTACCTCGGCCGAGGGATTGAGGGTGGTGAGGACCCGGACGAAGACGACGACCAGCCTGACGCAGTCCAGGAATTCGAGAGGAAGAGATGGAATCTCAACGCTAGTTTTAGGGACGCTCCGAGGGAGGACCGGCTGGGCGCTGAGACGTTTGACTTGATCAATAGTCGTCTGCTCGCGGAGGGGATAAATGCGAGCCGCTGGCGGAGCTATGTCAGCGAGCTTCGCGCAATGTTGAAGCCTGGCCGGGGCTGGCTGCAGATGGTCGAGTTGGAGCTGCATGTGCAGTCTGATAATGGCCGATTGCGCCAGGATTCTTGCTTGACACGGTTTGTATGCTTCATATAGTAGCCTTCCGGCACGGACTGACGCCAGGACAGATGGTGTCAATGGTACGCCTACACCATGATGACGATGGGAAAGAACCCTCGAATTGGACGAGAACTTGGACAGCTCCTTCGTGACGAGGGATTGACGGGTGTGAGGACTGACGGTCTCAACCTGCCCTTAGGTGATTGGATGCCAGGTACCCATCGCACCGATGCCGATGAGCGCGGACAGCATGACTTATAGATTTGCCAGGCTGCACGGACTTGGGGACAGCTGCCCTCGACGTGTTTGAGAAGATGTAAGCATTGATCTGAATAAGCATTAAGCCTCGATGCTGACCGTTGCGACGTACGCTCGAGCAGGCTAGTCTCCCTATCCTTATGGCCGTTTCCTCGGGTTGGCAACAGCCCAATGGAACCGGCGACCTACCTCCAGCTCATTAGAGGAGCGGTAGAGGAGCTCCGCGAACCTGGCCTCAAGCTGTATCTCAAGGTGTAAGGACTCGTGCGTTGTGGAGAACTTCGGTGGTTGACACTCTTCCAGCTTTTACGCGTACGGACGGCGACGATGAAGTGGACGACTATGACGGCCCGTCGGAGGATCTTCCACGTATCGAGCTAAGAGTTTTCGATGTCGTGTTGCTTCATGTCGCGCCACTGTAGCATTCTCGCGTTGCTTGGTGGGCGGAGTGTATCGGCGGCACTGACACTCGACAGACTGCAGTGTCGTTGGCGAAGTCCAGTGGCAGCGTTGACCGTGTAGGAGCTGGTAGCTAAGCGTGATTTAGGAATAGGACGAACAACACATCTCCACTTGAAAGCACGTGGTTTCGTTGGAGAACCCGAATGCCCACTTATGCATGTCCAAGGCACAGCACATCACCGTCGCCAAGTGTAACTGACTTCAAGACGCGGTGCAAGAGTTGTATAATTGGATTTCTAAGACAAGAAGTAGAAGAAGAAGTGAGGTCAGGAGAGAGGACTAGGTTTCGGGGCGAGGTAAAGTCCTCAAAGCAGCAACCCGACACAATGGAAGCAAATCGTGGGCGTCAAAAGTTACCTTGCCGGCAGATACACCTCCATGAACCATGTCAATAGTGCCGAGCCGCTCTCACTCTCTGATCTGGAACGATAAACGACAGTCACGGTGGATCGAGGACTGGCATCGAGACCTTGATGCAGGAGCCCCAGGAGCCCTTGCTTCCGGATACAGCACATCATGCAGAAGAGGCATTCTTCTGGTTGGACAGTTACACCTGCGCCTCGCTGTCGGAAGAGATCTTCCGCGAAGGGCTTTGATCGTTTCTATCCACTTGCCGGCGATCCGCCAACAGTCTAAACGTCCATGGCGCGCTACTAGATCGTGAAGGCGTCGGGGAATGCGGCTGGCTGACTCGCCCGCATTAAGATTGAAGCACGTTACTTGCTTCAACTTCAACTATTTTACTACATGCACTCAATCATGATTTCTGTACGAAGCACTGGAGTCTGGACTACCTTAACCGTTCAAATTCGCTGCTATTGTTCTGTATCATCCACCTCACGGTAGTGACTGGCGTTCAGTGACCGATATATATCAACCTGGCCAGCTAGATCAGTCTTTCGGAGCAATATAGGACTTCTCTTTCCACCTCCACATTACGATCACCTCGGGCCCTTGCAGCGGCAACGGTGTCTCGGGTCAGATGCCACTGCCGGCTGTGGCGTGCAGGATGGCTAGGTGTTATTAAGGGTTGTTTTCGTAGTTCCGAAGGCTTTGTTACATCCGCTACCCATCCGGACTTCAGATCTGATCGAGAAGGACCCAAAGGTATGGCCTTCACCGCTCTTCGAATCCCGACGATGTCAGACGAGGGAAAGCAATAGTATATCGTTGTAGAAGATCGTAAAGTGCTGCAGCCAAACGTTCTCGCGCACCCTAGCCAGAGCAAAACACAGTAGCGGCCTCTCACCCGCCCTCTCACTCATCCGTAGGATAGCCATGCCAATTCGAAGTCATACCACTGCCTCGAATTCAGAACGCAGCCCATACCACCACGTTCTCCGTTAAAGCCCATTCTCCAGCATCCTCAAATGCGCCTTCCCACAGTCCACACAATCCAACCCCTTCGGCCGGAACTTGTTCCCATTCCCCTGCATTCCTTCATCCGCCTCCAATTGCTTCCCCCGCCGCCTTATCAGCCCGCCGATCTCATACACCAAGTCACCGCTCGGGCGTGCCTTCACCTCGTAGAGCGCGCTTAAGTGCCTACCCATGCGTTGGTCAAAGCACATGCAATACTCCTCGATCTCCGTACGATGCGTAAGGCGCAGCTCTCCGTCTGCGGACCGCCGGAGCACAAACTCACTCGTCTGCTTTCCACCGACCAGCAAGCGGGCGTTGAAGTGAACTTCGATGTACATGAGGCTGGCGGCCATGTTCCACTTCGGCGTCCAGTTCTGGAGCTCCTCGGGGAGGAACAAGGAGTGGGATTTGAGGTCCACGTTGTCGGTTTGGCGGATGAGGAATTTGTTCTTGCTGTAGAAGGTTGAGAGCACTTCGTCCCGGAGCTGGCGGTTGCCCAAGGCTAGTGTCGGTTCACGTGGGAAGCGCCGGACGACGATCCCGTTGGTGTGGCCTTTGTGAGGTCGGATGATCGGTTTAAATTGAGCAATGAGCGGTGAGCGGCTGACGGTCAGGAGATTGTAGATGTGATTGCGGATCTCGCCTGGTAAGGTGAGAAGGTGCAGCGGTTCGTCTCGAGGTGGTGGGCTTCCATAGTACTGGATTGGTCGGGAGATAGTCTTCTGTTTGCTGTGCTCGGAGCTGCCTTTGTCTTGTGGCGGTTTCGTACTTCGAAGTGACTGGCTGTTGTCGTGCTGGGAGAGTTTCCGCTTAGGAGAACGAAGCTTGCTTCTCGGTCGTGATTTCCTGGGCTCATCAAAGACGCCGGGTGCGAAGCGGGCTTTCTCGTCGTAGGCTGGGCCCGGCCATGTGGCGGTTGAGGTGGGGGTGAAGTCGAAGGTGAAGTCCTCCGCCTTTCCGAACCTGAAGCTTGAGTCATCGGAGATCGTGGTTTCAGACGTATCGTCCAGTGCCATGCCGTCCATTTGCTCTGCGAGGGAGAGGTGCGTGTCTTCGCTGCCGGAAGTGTGCTCGTGGTCCTGCTGACCAGACCACATGTTGGACTTCCGCCGCCTTCGGAGCCTTGTCATGAGAGATTTGAATGGTGAGGGCATAGCTGCTGCGTGTCGGAGTTATTGAACATACTATCAGAACACAAGCTGGGAGATAGGAAGCTTGGGCGCGGTTTAGGCAAACGAAGGAGGAAGACGTGTGGTTGATGGGGCATATGGGAGGAAGGCGCGGCGGGGTACGAAACGCTTTGGCCTCAGCCGTCGAAATCCAACATTCACATGCACCTTCCGCAACACAAACGTAGCTTATACCGAGAAAGATGAGTGTCAAATTCAGCGGTGTAATCAACGCAAGGGTATCATATGCTACGAATGAACTAACTCGGCCCTTCTTCCACCGAAGGCACACTCTCGTAACCACCCCTATACCTCATGCCACCCCTCGGCACATCATACATGGCGGTATAGTCAATAAGCTCACCCCCTAGCAGCGCCTGCCCGCCCTCCTTCCTCCCAAACACCGGCCCGTCCATCCAGAAGTCTTGACAGTTTCGGAAGATACCCCGCGAGAAGGGATTTGAAGGCTTCGACCGTGCCGCGGGAGCGTCTTTATCTTTCGTCCCTTTGTAGCCGCCAAAAGCGATCGTGTAGAAAGTGTCAAGCCCGAGGAGACGACTCCATTGGGTGAGACAGCCTTCCTTCTTCTTACCCTTGCCGTGATTATGGCCGACAGGATCGGGACCAGCGCCTGCAGCGCCGATCTGAGCACCGTCGGCGGTGAGGGAGCCGGTGGTCACCGCGGTCATCAGAGGTCCGACTTGGCCTTGACCTTTCATCGTTTCGTAGGTCGTGATGGCCCGGCCGACTTGAGTCAGATGCACGAAGAGGAGCATGAAAGTCCAGGTGAGTTGGAGTGCAGCCCAGGAATTCGTGATGATGGTGAAAGGGTCGCGGGAGAAGATTGCACAGAGTGGATCCTTGAGAACGGCGCAATGGAGTTCGGGAGGGTCGGAAAGGTGCTCGATATCTGTGATAGGGTCAGTGAGAGGCATATTGTGGAAGGTGACGAGTGCTTACAGATAATCGTAAGCTGGACTAGTAGTGCGATCCCAGCAATCATAAATACAACGTAAAGAAGGAAGTGCTTGTGGTTGTTCACGCCGATACAGTTGTCCACCCATGGACAATGACTGCCACAGAGTTAGTATTTCACTCATATTGATGGTGTTATGAGGTCCACTTACTGGTCTTCTCGCGCAACACACCTCCCACAACGCCTGCAATGCTTACTCCGCAACGGCTTCCGTATCATACACGAGGTACAAAAGTGCGTCTCGTCAAAAGCGTTATGCTCCACAAGCTCATCAATCGTGTTCTTCGTCTGTCCGCGACTCCCACCTTTCGGGATGAAGCCTGGATCCGCCGTCATGGTCATGAAGTAGAAGTATGTACACAACCCGAAGCTGATCATGAAGCCCAGGTTCAGTAGGATGTTGGTCCAGATGGTCTGAGGGAGAATGTAGAAGATGTATCGCACGCCGACCCAGAAGAGTGTTCCGGCGAAGATACCGGCCAGGAAGGGCGTGTGGTGCATGTGTTTCATATCGGATGGTGCCCAGCGGAGTGTCTGCTGGGCTAGGTATTGGAGTGCGTAGCCGACGAGGAGTACACCAGGAACAGAGATCCAGACCAGAATATGTGCTAGCATCCAAATTTGTAGACCACCCAACGCGAAAGGCCAAAGGAAGAAGAATCGCTTGTAGAATCGTTTCCGGTCCTTCACCATCGGCACTGGAAAGCTCAATGCGTTGCCTTCTTCATCGAAGCCCGAATCCACCAGCGCCTTGTGCCACTGCCGCTCCGACTTCATCTTCGCGGCCGTCGCAGCCGGACTGTCGCCCTCCGTCTGGCCCTCGACCGGTTTACTCCGCGCATATCGATCGCTCCCAAACTCCACCAGCTTCTGGATGCACACATAGCTCCCCTTCACCAGCGCCCAATGCAGTGCCGTGAACCCCATGTCATCCACCGCATGCACGTCCGGGCCCCATCTCAACAGCACATCCACGCACGCTCCAAACCCTTTGTACGCAGCCCACATCAGACTCGTATGGCCCTGCGCATCCGGCACATCGACCGGCAGGTCCGGCTGATGTAGCAGTAGCACCAGCTGAAACACATTCCCATCCAACGTAGCCGAGTGTAGCAGATTGTAGCCCTGATCATCCCGAATCAACGGATCCGCTCCGTGCGCCAACAGCAGCGAAACAACAGCCAAGTGACACCTCTTGCTCGCCCACAACACCGGCGTCGCCTGCGCATCCCCGCCCTGCGCATTCACATCCGCGCCAGATTGCAATAGGAAATGGCACAGCGCATCATGTCCGTTGATAGCAGCCCAATGCAGCGCCGTAATGCCTTGCTCATCCGTCGATTGAGCGGTGAACTTGCCGGTATCGAAGAGGCGTTGTATAGATCGCAGTTCTCCAAGTCGCGCTAGTTGCATCAAGTCCTGTTCGATAGCGAGTTGGCGCGGTGGACTCGAGTCCAGGTCGCTGAGCTCGACTTTATCGAGGCCATCGTCGCTGCCGTTGTCGCTGGGGGAGGCGGAGGGGGTGCGCGAAGGCATCGTTGTGCCGCTGAGTTATGCTAACAGTGGTGTTGTCTCAGGATCATCATTTCGATATCGAGCGCATCTTGATTCGCTGTTAAGGGGCGAAGTTCGTGGTCAGGCTCACCTCATGGTGGCTGAGTAATGAGGTGGCATTGCGTGCACTACGTTTAGGTATTCCGTACGGACCAAGCACCTTACATAGGACGATATCACCTTTCTTCTTCCATCAAACCATCAAGAATTATCTTTCATGGGACATCATCGTGTCTCACTGTTGAGCTTCACTTTTACCACTTGACCAACCCTCTGCCAGCTCTTTGGAAAGACGTCTCCATACCATGCACGCACTTAACGCGTAGATGCGCGCTTCGCGTCTCCAACGCCCTCCTCCTTCTGTGATCGTCAGAGCAACCACTTAGTGCTATACCATCCCCTCGTCTGCCTGTTGCCAATGGCGACATTGACATGCACAGCGAAGCCGCTATGAAAGTGTATATAAACCAAGGTAAATCTAAGTTCCCATTCCTTCCTGTCCTACACACCTTCATCCAGTTCTGTTCGTCTCATACCAACTCCTCCTCGGGCTTATAAGAGCTCCAATGGCATCTTCCTCGTCCTCCAACGACTTCTCCAATCTCTCCTGCGCAAGATGCCAACGCACAGAGCAAGCTCTCGGCCAGCGCCTCCAACGCTGCAAAGGCTGGCCGCAACATCTCCTACTGCTCCCGCGAGTGCCAACGCCTCCACTGGCCCTCCCACAAACTGCAATGCCCTCACCTTCGCGACGGGATCCCACCAAATGATCTCGAACTCCTGGGCAGCAGGACCACCGTCCGGATGGAAATGAGCAGCTTCCTGCAGGGCCCACAACCTTCCACTACTGACACCGACACCATCGACACCTCAGCCAACGAAACAGAAAACACAATCTACTACCTCCGCACCTCCACCCCTCACACCCACGACATCAGTCTCAAAGGCCCCTTCCCCACCATCAAATACGTCGCGGGAGAAATCTACGAAGCCTTCCGTGACGAGTGCTTCCGCGGCCGCACTCGCGCGCTAGAACTCTTCCGCGACGGCCAGCTCGGCAGCATCGAGCACATCGTCTCGCCCATCGGCAACGACCAGAACAAGACCCGCACCTGCCGCATCATCAAAGAGACTAATACGGCGGTGTGTGCGCATCGGGCAAGAGTCTACAATGTGATGTCCTTCGACGTCTACACCGATATTGCCGAGACGATGAGCCACATAGGCCCGGATGATCCACCGATGAAACTGCCGTTGAAAGATTATCGTGTGCACGGGACTTTTATCGAGGAGAGTGCTGCAGTCGCCAGGGCCAGAGAGGTCGCCCAAGCTGTGCAAATGCGGATGCATGGGAGTGTGGTGAAGGAGCATTCCGAAGAGGAAATGCAGAATATAGGTGGCCCTGGCGAGGTGTTGGCTATTACGGTGGTTCAGGCCATTTGGGCAAGGTGAGATGACGAATGTGGTGGTGAACCTCGTCGACGGACCACCGACGCCTGACCCGCGCCGCGATGAGTAGGACCTTGCCGTGGGTGGGTGCGGTTGAGTGTGTCGGAGGTGATGGAAGTTGTCCCGGACAGTTTTCACTGTCCTGTCATTTGTACTGCTCAGCAGGCTGCGCCGTCTGGCACAAGTTGGCTAGTATCTAAGCAAGCCTCGAAAACACATCAAGCAACATGCTGCCGCCAACGGAATCAAATAAACATCCCAAGCCTGGTTGTACAACGTTCTCCTGGCCGAAAATCAAGGCCGTTGCAATCGCACGAGGCTGAGTGCGTCTTGCGATCGACCGTCGTCGCCACCGGACATGACTCAATCTCATACATGCTGCTCGTGGCTAGGATCATCCGCCATACACCAAAGCAACGTTCAATTTGCCGCAATCTTCGCAGCGACTGCCCGGATTTGCTTCTTTGCAGCCCAACGTCCGCCCGAACAACGACGTGAAGAATCTGATCGCCGGCGGGTGTTCAGAGTCAGTGAGGTTCGCCTCCACCTCTTTCGCATGTTGGGCGAGCATGCAGACGCAATTCTCAGGTGGCATCGCCACAGCCGTTGCCTCGAGCCTGCTGCCGCTCGTCATATGCACATTGAGATAGTACGAGTGCTCGGTGGCCGTCTCCTTAACGCGAAGGCGCCCTTCGATCCTGCGGAGGCGCTGGACTTGGCCGTGGGCAAGCTTCGTCCATATGTCTGGGCCGTAATCGGGCGAGTAGGACTTGGGGCGAATTGAGTTGAGCTGAGGAAGATCGGGTGTAGCTCGCGTCTTATCTGCTTGCAAGTCAAAGCGAGCGGATGTAATATTTCGAAGCGGGAGATGTAGGAGGTACCCGTATATGTCAACAGTTCGTGCTTGACTAACGGTTCGAAGTCGGCGACGACCATCTCCCAGATTCGATTCCTGAGCTCGCCGGGTAAACGGAGAAGGCGAGAAGGCTTGTTGGCTTCAACCAACAAAGTTGGTGAGTCGTCCGCTATGTCGGAGAGCCAGTAAGGTAGTATCGGCGTACTCATGTCGAACTGACTTGAGGTCGTCATGTTAGGCAAGGGGTGGTATGATGTCGATATCGAATTTCCAGGACGAGCCTCGCGTTTTCAACGGGCTCGTGGGTGTTGTTGAGGGATATGACTGTGAGTAATGTGTTTGTGTTTGCATGTGAAGATTACGTCTGCTGACCATTGGCCCATATGAGCACCCACATCACATGCCGCCCGGGAATGCCTTTTCATGTGGATCCGAATGTACCAGTGAGAAACTTTCTAATAATCATTTGGACTACTCGAAGCGAGAAGATTTCTCTGTTTCGCAGAAATCCGTGTTGTGCGACAGTCAACGAAGGCCGACGCCGAATATAAGTCGTACAAGCATGCTGCCGACGACCGATTGCAAACGAACACTCCAAACTTCCTGCTAGATCCTTCTGGCATAGACTCGAACAGGCCACGCGCTTACTCGCGCTTCCCAACCCGGCATTCACCACTGTCGCCACAAACTACAGCCTGGCTCCTTCTGCCACGCACCTGCTAGGTGAAGCAAAAAGTTGTATTCTGCTTGCCGCAGACCTCACAGTGTCCGTCCTGCGGTTTCGTCCATGTCGACGACATGAAGTATCTAATCAACGGCGGATCGCTCGCTCCCTCCATGCCTTTCGCATGTCGAGCAAGATAACAGGCGCAATACTCAGGACGGGATTTAGTGAGCGTTACAACAAGGTTCTTGTCGTCCGTAACGTGCACTCTCACTTCGACTTTAAAGTGATGTTCGTTTCTCCGAACCCCGCTGTAGGCCCTGAGCGTTGCTTTGATGCTGCGAATGTACCGGAGGTGGTCGTTGAGGAGTTCCACGTATTTAGAATTGGGTCGCGCAAGTCCAAAGCGATTTGGCCTCAGTCTATACACCTTTGCGCCGAAGAAGGCCGAGAGCGCTTCATGTCTGATCTGCCTGCAGGTCGACGCGAGCCTCGACTGTGGACGATACCGGCGTCTTATGTAGGTATGACGCTGGCAAGCGAACAACCAAGATGGGCGGGGTGGAGTTGATCGGTCAGCCAGATCATAGATACGGTTGCGAAGCTCGCCAGGTAAACGGAGCAGGTGACAGGTATGAGTCGTGGGCCCTGCCGAAGAGTCGCTAGCCTCAGTCCACCATCCAACAGGAGGTGTGATCCTAGCAACCTCCACTGTCATTTGTCCCACATTAAGCTTTCATCAACAAGCCAACATCCCAGCCACTGCCGCAACCATCCTAGGATCCGGGAATGGCCTCAGGTACGGTGGTCCCACCGTGAACGGAACATATCGGACCTCCATGATCTCCTTGCCGCATCCTCTACACGTACTGTCCGCATCCTTCGAATTGCTCGCCAACGCCTCCTCCAACGTCGTGAGGAACCTCATAAGTCCTACTTCTTTGATCGAGCCAGAACCGCCGACCTCCGCCTCCACATCCTTAGCGTGTCGAGCGAGGATACAAAGGCACTCCTCAGCAGGCCCGAATTCATCGTCTTCAACAATAGAAGTCACAATCTTGTCATCGTCCGTTACACCCACTCGAAACTCCTCGATACCGCAGCATTCCTTGTCCCCATCTTCGTAGATGTCGAGGAGTCCTTCGAAGCAGCGGAGGTACCGGAGTTGGTGAGCCCTGACCTCTCTCCAGATATCGGGTCGACAGCTTGCAAGCTCGTAGCTGGCGACGCCGTGGTCGGAAGGCTTCACTCCGAAGTAAATCGACAGTATTTCGTGCTTCATCTGCTTGCAGGTATAGGCGAGCGGAGGTGGTAGGTGGTTGCGGCGGATGTACGCGCGGCCTTCGTATGTCGCTAGATGCGTGGAGCTCTCCGGGGTGATGAGGAGTCGGTGGATGAGGTTTCGAAGCTCGCCGGGTAGACGGATGAGTTGACAGATCTCCGTCGAGGGCGCGGATGGAGCATCGCTGGCGAGGGTGGGCGAAGCTGTTGATGTGGTCAGGGTCATGGAACGGTGGTGGTAGAGCGGAGGCGTACCCATGGTGAACGCGTCAGAGACAGCTTGATAGTTGAAAGCAGGCAGCCCTCGTGTTGGGTCGTCAAGGAAGCTCGACCGTTGGTGAAAGATGGTGCTTGAGGCCAAGACTTGGGTCGGTGATTGTTATGCGTTTGCGCGAAGGGGACATCTGCCGGGGTAGTACGGACCTACGCGAGCGCCCCTTGTATGGTGTTTGGAATCCCGTTTGTAGAATCAGAACGGCATAACCATGGCCACCAACAGAATCCCACGAGCTCGCAGATCCACCGGTACGATCGATGTTTGTCCAGCCCAGAACGTGGATTCCTTGTCAATGAACGATGAGGCGACACCTCAATACAACCACAAATCGCGAACCGGGTGCCCACAATCCCGACAAACCTTAGAGCGTTGATACTTCGTCGGTAAGACCGTCCGATCCTTCGCCCACGACTTAAAGAACCTGACCACCGGCGTATCCTCCAGCTCGCCTATCGATCCCACCTCCGCCGCCCTCGCCCGCTGCTCAACCACGCATTTGCAGTACCCGAGCTTCATCCGCGCGCCAGGCGCACCCAGAAGATACTCTGTCGGACTCGCTTTTGGATTCCGGTATTCAGTAACCGCTCCAACATACCTCAGCAGCAGCGCCCTTGTCGCCGTCACCTCGACCTCGATGACGAGGTGGCATTGATAGCACCCTGTGCAGCAGACTGCGAGATGGTAGTAATTCTGGCAAAGGAAGCATTTCCTGCGGCGCTGAGTTCGAGATTTTGGGTTCACGTGACGTTGTCCACCGGCCCGGTATGACGCAGGGCTTGTCGCGCCGGTGAAGTAGAAGACGCCTCTGACTTTCTGTAAGTACTGGAGGGAGGGCCTTGCAAGTCTGGACCAGCGGTCGAGCAGAGCTGTGTCGCCGCCGTTGAAAACCGTCAAGGTGATGTCGAATACCCGTTCGCCGTAGAACTTCGAGAGGACTTCGTGCCGGATCTGACGGCTCGTCAAGGCGAGAGCAGGCTGGAATGGCCCGACTCGGTACTCCTTCCGTCCTTGTGGCCCGTCCCTGTCCTCCAGGCAAAGCAGTTGGTGCGTTCGCGAGTCCTCGATAACCAGGTCGTAAATCTGATTGCGAAGTTCCGCCGGCAATCGAACAAGCGGGCTGGGTTCGGTCGTACTTTCTGATAACGGAGGTTCCGGGTTAAGAAGAGAAGCTGAGCTGTCTCGTCAGCATACATGTTGAGAGTCTCGAGAGTCATAATTTGGGCACTCACCTATGTCACATCTCACGAGATCCATGCTGTCCCGAGTAGGTCTGATGTCAGCCACGTCGGATCTGACCAGACCTCGTGGCCCTCGTGCTCAACTCGCAGAAGTAGCAGTCGTCTAAGCTGATCACGTGGCCGAATAGTAGCAATTGCGATGTCCTTTCCACCTTGGTAGGGCAATGGCAGAGGTTGGGACGTTACAGAATTGGGATCTCTTAAGGAACTCCGACTGCCCCTCCCGCAGCTTCATGGATCTTCAGATCACGAGTCCAGATCCTTACATATCGAATATGCATTAGGTGTCGCGAGTTTAGACTCGGGACCAAGAAGGCTAAGTGAAGTGGAGTGGAAGTCCAACAAGTCAAAGCTCGAGCTTCGAATCAAATCAACCACACCTCACCCCGCCAAGCACTTTCACATAACACAACATCTCACCACAACCGCATAAGGAAAACACGGCAGCACACAGTTACACATCTCGGCAACACGCCCTCGTACAACTAAGAATCCCTACACCACAAAAAATGCCCACCCCACTACCCAAAAACGCCATCGACGCCACGCAAATGCAAACCCACTCAACTTTCCCACCAAACCACCT